>VFQO010000229.1_pt1 | contig 70885 bp, 64 predicted proteins | sample 3512331 | NCBI WGS metagenome assembly VFQO01 (sample SAMN10412371, study PRJNA504923) | tailings metagenome | isolation source: Replicate 3 from Balatoc abandoned mine | place: Philippines: Itogon, Benguet | collected 2017-08-28 | reverse complement strand
AGGTCCGCTACACCCGCGGCCCCTGGCAGATCGCCGTGGAGAACAGTCAGACGGTGACGGGCACACCCGCATCAGCAACAGGAACCGAGTCCAACGACACCAGCACGCCCGACCTGATCGCCCGCTACACCCACAAGGGCGACTTCGGCCATGTCTCGCTGGCCGCGCTGGGTCGGCAGATCCGGGTGCAGGACAACAACCTGTCTGACTCCGCCACCGGCTACGGCGTATCGCTGTCCGGCAAGGTCAAGGCTGTCGGTGACGATGACGTGCGCTTCATGCTCACCCATGGCGAGGGCATAGGCCGCTACGTCGCGCTCAACACTGCCAATGACGCCGTGCTCACGCCCACGGGGGAGCTCGACCTGATCGGCCTCACCGCCGGCTACGTGACCTACCGCCATGTCTGGAGCGAGGGTCTGCGCTCCAACTTCCAGGCCGCCGGCTTCTTCGCCGACAACCCGAGCTCGGCGTCGCCGGATGCCACCAAGCAGGTGCATTCGGGCCTGATCAACCTGATCTACAACGTCACGCCCAAGCTGGAGGTCGGCATCGAGGCCCTGCACGCTCAGCGCAAGGTTGAAGGCGGCGCGGAAGGCAGCATGGATCGCCTGCAGGTCATGGCCAAGCACAGCTTCTGAGGCGTCCGCGCACCACGCGGACAGGCACCCGACACGTGTTGCGGAGAGGATTTCCCGTTCTCTCCGCAACACGCGTTTCCAGGCTTACAAAAGCGCTACCAGCGAGCACTGGAAACGGCATCCCGACCCCGTCTACCCTAGACTGGTCTCCCTTGTCCTGCGGACCACTGCAATGCAACGTTTGCGCGAACAGGCCAGTGAAGGCCTGCGCCTCCTCGACCAGCTCGCGGATGGTCAGCGCACCGGCACACGCCCTGCGCTGACGCCACGTTCCGCCATCACCCGCCTGCAGCCTCTGCCAGCCCCGCAGCGCGCACAGATGCGTACCATGCACCACTCCAGCAGCGGATCACCGGCCGTGGCCATGGTCTGGTGCCTGTGGCTGCTGCTCAGCGCCATCATGATCTCCCAGGGCGGCGGCGGCGGCTGGATTGCCGCACTCTGCCTGGGCCTGCTGGGCAGCCTGCGCCAGGCCTCGAACCAGCTCGACATCAGCAACTATCACATCACGCTGCGCGACGGCATGGCCGGCCACCGCTGCCGTCAGATCCCGCATCAGCAGCTGGCCGCGGTCTGGGTCATCCGCCCGCTGTTCGGACGCTGGTTCAACTTCGGCCGGCTGGGCCTGCAGCTGCAGGATGGCGAGGTGGTCTGGAGCCCGGTGATTCACGCGCCCTATCTGGCCAAGCAGGCACTGATCGCCGCCGTCAGCGGCCAGCACAACCCCTTTCTGGCGCGCCAGGAAGACCTGCGTCTGGGCCCCAGGCCGGCGCACGGCGACCCGATCAGCGACGACTCGCTGCCGCACGCCCTGTAATGGCGGGCGCGCGGCAGGCAGGCATCACGCCGCTCAGAACAGACGGTTGAGGCCGTTCAACGCCGCCACACGGTAGGCTTCGGCCATGGTCGGGTAGTTGAAGGTGGTGTTGGCAAAGTAGTCGATGGAATTGCCCGGCTGATTCATCACCGCCTGACCGATGTGCACGATCTCGGACGAGTTGTTGCCGAAGCAATGAATGCCGAGAATCTCGCGCGTGTCGCGGTGGAACAGGATCTTCAGCATGCCGACCACATCCCCTGAGATCTGCGCACGCGCCAGATGCCGGAAGAAGGACTGCCCCACCTCGTAGGGAACGCGGGCATCGGTGAGCTGCTTCTCGGTACGCCCGATGCAGGAGATCTCGGGAATGGTGTAGATGCCGGTCGGCACCTCCGCCACGCGCGGCACGTCGGCGCTGCCGGCAATGTGCGCGGCGGCACAGCGGCCCTGGTCATAGGCGGCCGAGGCCAGTGCCGGCGGGCCGATGACATCGCCCACCGCGAACACGTGCGGCACCGCCGTGCGGTACTGCTCGTCGATGGCGATCTGGCCACGGCTGTTGGCCTGCAGGCCGACCGCCTCCAGATTCAGCGTCTCGGTGTTGCCAGCGCGGCCGTTGCACCAGAGGATGGCATCGGCCTTGATCTTCTTGCCTGACTTCAGGTGCAGGATGACGTGGTCGTCATGCGTCTCGACGCGCTCGTACTCCTCCTGGTTGCGGATCAGCACGCCGAGGTCGCGCAGGTAGTGCGAGAGCGCGTCGGCGATCTCGTCATCCAGGTAGGACAGCAGCTGCGGCTGCGTGTTGACGAGGTCGACCTTGTAGCCAAGCCCGACGAAGATCGACGCGTATTCGCAGCCGATGACCCCGGCCCCGTAGATGATCAGCTTGTGCACCGGATAGTCCAGCTGCAGGATCTTGTCGCTGTCGAACACGCGCGGGTGGCTGAAGTCGATGTCGCGCGGCTGGTAGGGCCGGCTGCCGGTGGCGATCACCGCATTGTCGAAGCCGATGCGCTCGACCACGCCCTCGTCGGTGAGCACGGCCAGGGTGTTGGCATCCTCGAAATGCGCCTTGCCGTAGTACAGGTCGACATCATTGCGTTCGAAGAAGCGCTGGTGCGTACCGACCTGGGTCTCGACGATCTTGTGCGCGCGCGCGAGGATCTGCGCCAGCGGAATGGTCTTGATCTCGGAGTGGCGAGACAGCACCGGATCACGGCGGAAGCGGCTGAGGTTGTAGACGGTCTGGCGCAGCGCCTTGGAGGGAATGGTGCCGACATGGGCACAGTTGCCGCCGACTTCGCCGATGGCATCCACCACCGCTACCCGGCGACCTTCCTTGACCAGCTTCATGGCGGCACCCTCACCGCCGGGACCGGCACCGATCACCACCACATCGTAACGGGCATGCATCGACTCATCTCCTGTTCGCAGACCGCTAGCCTACGAAATTTGTTCGACGCTGTCCGTCGGCTGTCGACCAAAGGTGCAGCAATTCTGCTCGCAAAACGCAGCTGTCCCTGAAGCAGGCGAGCGCAGGAGTGCGCTACACTCGGGCCAACAGCGAGGTCAGCATGAGCGAACACAGCCAACACGCCGCCACCCCGGCCCGTCCGGCCCCCGTCGAGCAGGGCGTGAAACTGCGCGGCGCCGAGAAAATGGCGCGCATCCCGGTCAAGATCATTCCCGTCGAGGAACTGCCACGGAAGCCGGACTGGATCCGCGTGCGCATGAAGAATCCGGCCGAGGTCAGCCGCATCAAGGGCCTGCTGCGCGAGCAGAAGCTGCATACCGTGTGCGAGGAGGCGGCCTGCCCCAACCTCGCCGAATGCTTCGGCGGCGGCACCGCGACCTTCATGATCATGGGTGACATCTGCACCCGGCGCTGCCCGTTCTGCGACGTCGCCCACGGCCGCCCGAACGCGCTCGATCCCGACGAGCCGCGCCACCTCGCCGAAACGGTTGCCAACCTCAAGCTCAAGTATGTGGTGGTGACCTCGGTCGACCGCGACGACCTCAAGGACGGCGGCGCTCAGCACTTCGTCGACTGCATCACCGAGGTGCGCAAGCTCAACCCGGCCACCAAGATGGAAATCCTGGTGCCGGACTTCCGCGGCCGCATGGACATCGCCCTGCGCCTGCTCAGCGAATGCCCGCCGGATGTCTTCAACCACAACATCGAGACCGTGCCGCGCCTGTACAAGGCCATCCGCCCGGGCTCCGACTACCAGCACTCGCTGCAGCTGCTCAAGCGCTTCAAGCAGGAGCGCCCGGACATCGCCACCAAGTGCGGCCTCATGGTCGGCATCGGCGAGACCGAAGAGGAGGTCATGGCCCTGCTCGACGACCTCAAGGCGCATGACGTGGATCTGGTCACCATCGGCCAGTACCTGCAGCCGTCGAAGACACACGCGCCGGTCGACCGCTTCGTGCATCCGGACGAGTTCGCGCGCTATGCCGCCTACGGCCGCCAGCTCGGCTTCCGCAACATCGCCAGCGGACCGATGGTGCGCTCGTCCTATCATGCCGACCTGCAGTTCGCCGGCGTCGACGTGACACGCCCGCAGCCAGTCGTCAGCCCGGCATGATCGCAGCGCGGACAGCAGGGAAGCCGACCTGATGGATTGGCCGACCTGGACCGAGACACAGGCCTGGCTGCACGCCCACCCCGACTGGGTGCTGCTGATGGTATTCGGCCTGGCGGCGCTGGAAGCCCTGGCGGTGATCGGCTCCATCATCCCGGCCGTCCCCATCATGGTTGCGCTGACCCTGCTGGCCGGCAGCATGGACATCAATGTCTGGGCCGTGCTGACGGCTGCCGTGGCCGGCGCCATCGTCGGTGACGGCATCAGCTATGCCATAGGCCGGCGCTTCCAGCACGACATCGAGCACGTCTGGCCCTTCCGCACCCACCCGCACTGGCTGGAGGCGAGCGAGGCCTTCGTGCAGCGCCACGGCGGCAAGAGCCTGATCATCGGCCGCTTCATCGGTCCCATACGCGCCTTCGTGCCGCTGGCGGCAGGCATCTTCCAGATGCCGCTGCGCCGCTTCCTGTGGTTCAACGTGATTTCGGCACTGCTGTGGGCGCCACCGAACATCCTGCCGGGATACTGGGCCGGCAGCCTGGTCACGCATCCGCTGATGCCAGGCCAGAACCAGGTCATCTTTGTCGGCGGCCTGCTGGTGGCCATCTCCCTGCTGCTCTGGTTCTACCCCTGGCTGAAGGGCAGCACGCGGCGCTGGCGCCAGGGCCATGCCCCGGTCAACCGGGGCATCTTCAAGGCGGCCGACGGCCATCCCGACAACCAGGTGCTGGCCGCCCTGTTCTGTCTAGGCGGACTGGCCGGCTTCACCCTGCTTTCGCTCAGCCTGCCCGCTCTCGCCAGCCTCGACCAGTGGCTGCTGACGCAGATGCAGGCCCTGCACCACCCCGGCATAGACCTGCTGTTTGCGGTCTTCAATGAAGCCGGCAGCTCACGTTTCCTGCTCACCTTCGGCGGCCTCTTCGGCATCTGGCTGCTGCTGCGCCAGCAGAGCCGCGCCCTGCTCTATCTGGTGCTGGTGCTTGCGCTCTGCCTGACCGTGCCCAACGGCCTCAAGCAGCTGTTCGCCATACCCCGCCCCGAACTGGCGGCTGCCGTGCTCGACAGCTATGCCTACCCCAGCGGTCATACCTACTGGGGCATGGTTGTCTGGGGCTTCACCTATCTGCTGATCGGCCGGGCGCTGGGTGACAACGCCAGACTCTGGCTGCTCGGCGTGACCTTGACACTGGTGGTCTTCGTGGCCACGGCACGCGTGTTTCTGGGCTGGCACTGGAGCAGTGACGTGGCCGCCAGCCTCTGCCTGGGCCTGGCCACGCTGGGCGCACTGCGCTGGGCCTGGTATCGCTACGACGGGCTCACGGGCATGCCTACCTGGGAGCCCGCCCTGGCCGCCGGCATCGCCCTGCTGATCAGTGCCTTCCTCTGGCTGCATCCGCTGCATGAGCTGACCACGCTGCCCGGCCTGGCCACCCGGAGCCTGGGCGCGTGAGCAGAGGCGTTGCCAGCGCCGCCCGCACGCTGCAGGAAGACGGCCTGGAGGTGCTGGCCGGAGCGCACACATGGACCGCCAGCCATCTCGATCTCGGCGAGGCCGCACGCTGGCAGATGCAGCAGAAAGCGCTGCGTGCGCTGCCACGTGTCGCCTGGCGACAGCGCCTGCTGCTGGCCGCCCGACATTGGCAGCAGAGCGGTCAGGAGCGTGTGCTGCTGCAGCTTGATGGCGTCTGGCATGTGGTCACCGGGGCACGCATCCTGCAACGTCAGGATCAGGGCCTGACCGTGCTGGTACAGCAGTGCGCCACGCCGGCATCGGCACTGCTGGCGTTCTGCCGGGGCTGGCTCAGCGGTCGTCGCGGGCTGCAGGCCGTGCTGCCTATGACCTGGCACGGACAGCGCGTGACCCTGCAGGCGATGCCCGGCAATCATGACGTGACGATAGCGCTGGATGGCCGCAGCGCGGTCGAACTGCCACTGATCGTGACGGCGCGTCCGGGACAGGCCGCCAGCCTCACCGGGCGGGCGTGACGAGGGCCTTTTCCACCGCAGCAAGCGTTGCCTGCACCACGGCAGCATCACTCAGGCGACGGGCCTGCCTGACCCAAGGCAGCGCCTCGGCCGGACGCCCCTGACGCAGCAGCACATCCGCCAGGTTGTTGAGCAGCCAGGGTTGCTCCGGCATCACCGCAACGGCATCACGCAGCACCAGCTCGGCGGCAGCCAGCCCGTCGCGCTGTCCGCTGAGATCAGCCCAGGCCAGCCACAACGCAACCTCGGTCGGCCAGCGCCAGGCGGCACGACGCAAGCCCGCCAGGGCGGCATCGGGCGCGACATGACGCATGGCCAGCAGAGCCGGCGTGACGTCGCTGGCACGCAGGCTGGCTGGCCAGTCCTGGCTGGTCGGCAGCAGGCGCATGGCCCAGTAGTCTCCACGCGCCCAGGTGCGCTCGAACTGCGACACGGTGAGCTCAAGCCGCCGCTCTGCCCCGGAGCGCAGGATGACGCGCTGACGCGCGCTGTCGACGCCGATCACCACCGCGTAATGCCAGAGCGGCGCAAACGACAGGCCGTTGTTCTGCCGCACGATGACCGGGCTGCCCTCCTGCAGGGCCTGCACGAGTCCGGGCAGACGCCCGCCGACCGGCACCGGCAGGAACCCGTGACGACGTGACAGCGCCTGCATTTCCTCCGCCAGCGAGCCCTGGCGTCCGGGCAGATAGAGGTGTGGCGCCAGCGCCTCGGGGCTGACGTCGTGGCCGAGACTGCCCATGACCATGGCCAGCGTGGCCGGTCCGCAGTGATAGTCCAGCTGCGCGAAATACGGCACCTGCGCCAGCTCGACCGCCACCGGCGTCTGCTGGCGCAGCTGCACGGCACCCGGCGTCATGCACGCGCTCAGCGACACCAGCAGCAGCGCCGGCAGGACACCGCGCAGGATGCGCCGCCGCACGACTCAGCGCACGGAGCGGGTGAACGGGAAGACCTTGGTCAGGCCGAGCAGGTCGGTGACCAGCAGCAGCACGAAGATGAACACCAGGGCACCGACCACGCCGTTGCCGGCAACACGGGCCTCGTCGAGACGACCATGCAGATCCTGCACTTCGGCATCGCTGAGTGCCGCCACACGCTCCTCGGCCAGGCGCGGATCAACGCCGAGCGCCTGCATCTGGCTGCGGATATCGTCGCGTTGCAGCCACTGCGCCAGCTCGGCACGCTGGCTGTCGAGCGCACTGCGCGTGGTTTCCGCCAGCACGGCTTCCGGACTGATGGAGGCTGCGGAGGCGGTCACCGAGGTCAGGCTGGTGGTCAACATGAGCACGCCCGCCAGGGCGCGATGGAAACGACTGGTCATGATGGTTTTCCTCTCTTATGGTTGCTGGCGGCGGCCGCAGGCCTAGCCGCGATGATCTGCTACAAAGGGATTGTGACGTCGCTCGTGGCCGATGGTTGACATGGGGCCGTGGCCCGGCACGAAACGCATCTCGTCCGGCAGACTCCAGAGCTCGCGCCGGATGGCATCGATCAGGGTCTGGTGGTCACCGAGCGGGAAGTCGGTGCGGCCGATGGAGCCGGCAAACAGCACATCCCCCACGAAGCTTACGCCTGCGGACTCGGAAATGAACACCACATGTCCGGGCGTATGTCCGGGGCAGTGGCGCACCTGCAAGGTCTCGGCGCCAACCGTGACTTCCTCGTCCTGGTTCAGCCAGCGCGTCGGCTCGAAGGCACGCGACTCGGGGAAGCGGAACATGCGCGACTGGTCGGACAGGCGCTCGATCCAGAACAGGTCATCGACATGCGGCCCCTCGATGGGCAGGTGCAGCTGCTCGGCAAGATCGGCGACAGCGCCGGCATGATCAATGTGCGCGTGGGTGACCAGCAGCTTGGTCAGCGTCAGGCCCTCGAGCGCCACCTGCTCGAGCAGATGCTCGCGCTCGCCGCCGGCGTCTATCAGTGCCGCCTCGCGCGTGCTGTCGCACCAGATCAGGGTGCAGTTCTGCTGGAACTGGGTGACGGGAAGAATGCGGAATCGCAAGGCCATGGCGGCGTCCTGTGCAGGTCAGAGGGAATGATCGGGAGCGCTGATCTCGGCAGCGGCTGGCGGCCGCCGCGCCGGCTTGAGACGCACGTACAGGGTCTTGCGGGCGCGTGCGACGACCTCGCCCGCCTCGTCCAGCACCTCGACCACGTACTCGGGTCGCACGGCCCGGCCGGAGGCGGCTGCATCACGCAGCTGACGCAGCTGGTCGGCATCCAGGCGGAAGGCGGCGCGCACCCTGCCCCGCCCCGGGCGCAGGAAATCGATCTGCGCGGCCTGGTCCCAGACCAGGTAATCGGGGCCCAGCGCACGCATCAGCATGAGCATGTAGAACGGATCGACCATGCTGTACAGGCTGCCGCCGAAGTGGGTACCGACGGCGTTGCGGTTCCAGGGTCGCAGACGCATGACGACATCGACCGCGAGAAAGTCCGGGCTGATGTACTCGACCCGTATGCCGGCCCCCAGATAGGGTCCGTAAAGATTGAGTCGCCACCGTGTCAGACGGGAAATCAGCGTCGCTCGCACAGCCATGACCTCGGGTATCATGTGGGCAGGTTAGTCAGGGAGAGCAATTTACCATGCCGTCGTTTGATGTCGTCTCGGAACTCGAGGCCTTCGAAGTCAATCATGCCGTGCAGAACACCACCAAGGAGATCGCCACCCGCTTCGATTTCCGTGGCGCCGATGCCAAGGTCGAGCTGAACGAGAAGAACAAGGAAATCAAGATCAGCGCCGAAGCCGACTTCCAGGTCGACCAGGTGCGCGCCATGCTCGAGGCGCACCTGATCAAGCGCAAGGTCGATCCGCAGGTGCTCGACGCGCAGAAGCTCGAGCCGTCGGGCAAGCACGTGAACCAGGTCATCAAGCTCAAGGACGGCCTGGACTCCGACACCGCCAAGAAGATCGTCAAGCTGCTCAAGGAAAACGGCTTCAAGGTGCAGGCCAGCATCCAGGGCGACAAGGTGCGCGTGACCGACAAGAAGCGCGACGCCCTGCAGGACGTCATGGCGTTCCTGCGCCAGCAGAGCCTGGGCCTGCCGCTGCAGTTCAACAACTTCAAGGATTGACCGTGCTATAAGAGGGCAACCCATCGCGCGGAGATCGCCATGCCTCCCGGCGTTGCCATCCAGGTGCTGCTGCCAGTTGCCCTCTTCGTCATCCTGTTCAGCCTCGGGCTTGCCCTGGTTCCCGATGACTTCCGGCGCGTCGTGCGCTACCCGCGCGGCGTCGCCATCGGCCTCGGCAACCTGCTGCTGGTGTCGCCGCTGCTGGCCTTCTCGCTCGCCATCGTGTTCCGGCTGCCGCCCGAGCTCGCGGTCGGCATGGTCCTGCTCGGCGCCTCGCCGGGGGGCACCACGGCCAACATGCTGACGCATCTGGCGCGCGGCGACACGGCACTGTCGGTGACCCTGACCGCCATCAGCAGCCTCGCCGCAGTGCTCACCGTGCCGCTGATGCTGGGACTGGCGACCGGCTACTTCGGCGCCGATGACAGCACCCTGTCGCTGTCCATGCTGCCCATCGTGATCAAGATCCTCGCCATCACCCTGCTGCCCCTGTCCCTGGGCATGCTGGTGCGGCAACGCGCCGGTGCCTGGGCTGCGCGGCACGAGGCCGGAGCCAAGCGTCTCGCCATGGGTTTCTTCGTGCTGGTGGTGATCGCCGCGATCTGGTCGGAGTGGCCGACCATCGCCGACAACCTCGCGCAGGTCGGTCCGGCCGTGCTCTGCCTGAACGTGCTGGCGATGACCGTGAGCTTCGCGCTGTCACGGGTGGGCGGCCTCGATGGCCCGCAGTCCACCGCCGTCAGCATCGAGCTGGGCGTGCACAACACCACGCTGGCGATGGCGGTGGGTGCCATGGTGGCGCCGGCAATGATCATCCCGGCTGCGGTCTACGGCCTGTTCATGTTCATCACCGCCGGGGTGTTCGCGCGCTGGATGCATCATCGCAACGCGTGAGCGCATGACGGTCGCCAGTGCTAGGATGACGGCTTTCCGAAACCCGAGCACCGGAGTCCCCGCATGCCCATCCAGAACGCCCTGACCCGCGCCATCGCCCCGCTTGCCTCCCTGCCGAACAGTCTGCGCGTACGCGCGGCGTCACTGATGTTCGGCACCGTGGTGCCATTCGTGGGCACCAGCGGACTGCGCTACGAGGAACTTGCCGCTCACCGCGTGGTGGTGTCGGTGCGCAACCGCCGCAAGGTGCAGAACCACATCAAGGGCGTTCATGCGGCAGCCATGGCCCTGCTCGCCGAAACCGCCACCGGCTTCGTGGTCGGCATGAACCTGAGTGACGACAAGCTGCCCCTGATCAAGTCCCTGCACGTGGATTACACGCGCCGCAGCGTCGGTGACATGCGCGCGGTCGCGACCCTGACCGACGAGCAGATCGCGCTGATCCATCGCGAGCCCAAGGGCGAGGTCACCGTGCCGGTCATCGTCACCGACGAGTCCGGGCAGGAGCCGGTGCAGTGCACCATGGTCTGGGCCTGGGTGCCCAAGAAGCGCGATCAGTAATGCGGCGGCGTCTCGTCGACGGGTTCCGCGGGCAGGCCGGTCGCCTGCAGTGACTTGATCTGCTGGTAGATCAGGCGCAACTCGTCCTGAAGCAGGTCGAGCTGGCGTTGCTGGCTGGCCACCGTCTGGTTCAGGGCCTCGAGCAGATCGTCCTGGAAGGCGACCTTGACCTCCAGTTCCGTGACGCGATCGTTCATGGCGGGTCTCCTGGCTGACGACAACAGGAACAGTGTAGCGTGTCGGCGACATGCGCGCCGCCCGGAAGCGTCGCGTGCATGGCAAACGCCTGCGCGCAGCCGGCATTTGCTAGACTGTGCGCCAGTTTTCGCGAGTACCCCGTGTCATGTCGCTGCTTTCCCTGCGTGATGTCTCCATCGCCTTCGGCGGTCCCAACCTGCTGCACAAGGCCCAGTTCAGTCTCGCGCGCGGCGAGCGCGTGTGCCTGATCGGACGCAACGGCGAGGGCAAGTCCACCCTGTTCAAGCTGATCGCGGGAGAGCTCAAGCCGGACAGTGGCGAGATCATCCGCCAGCAGGGACTGCGCATGGCCACCCTGGTGCAGGAAGTGCCGCAGGCCTGGACCGAAGGCACGGTCGGCGACCTGGTGGCCGGCGGCCTGCAGCAGTTCCCGGACCTGGCCGGCCAGCTCGAGGACTGGGAGATCCAGACCCGCGTGGCCAAGATCACCACGCGACTGGAGCTGGATCCGGAGCAGGCGTTCGCCAGCCTGTCCGGCGGGCGCAAGCGTCGCGTGCTGCTGGCCCGCGCCCTGGTATCGGAGCCGGACATCCTGCTCCTCGACGAGCCCACCAACCACCTCGACATCCGCTCCATCAGCTGGATCGAGCAGTTCCTGCTGGGCTGGAACGGCACCCTGCTCTTCATCACCCACGACCGCAGCTTTCTGGCGACCCTGGCCACGCGCATCGTTGAACTGGATCGCGGCCAGCTGCGCAGCTATCCCGGCAACTACGCGACCTACCTCGACACCAAGGCGGCCCAGCTCGCCGCCGAGGCGCACCAGAACGCCGTTTTCGACAAGAAGCTGGCCGAGGAAGAGGTCTGGATCCGCCAGGGCATCAAGGCCCGGCGCACCCGCAACGAAGGCCGCGTGCGCGCGCTCAAGCAGCTGCGCCTGGATCGCGCCGCACGGCGCGAGCGCGTCGGCAATGCCCGCCTCGCCATCAGCGATGCCGAGCGTTCGGGCAAGCTGGTGCTGGAAGCGACTGGCCTGTGCAAGCGGCTGGGTGGCCATGACCTGGTGCGTGACTTCGATGCCGTGGTCATGCGCGGCGACAAGATCGGCCTGATCGGTGACAACGGCGTCGGCAAGACCACGCTGATCCAGCTCCTGCTCGGCAACCTCGCGCCGGACAGCGGCAGCGTGCGTCACGGCACCCAGCTCCAGGTCGCCTACTTCGACCAGCTGCGCGCCCAGCTCGATCCCGAGGCCACGGTGATCGACAACGTCGTGCAGGGCTCCGACTTCATCGAAATCAACGGCCAGCGCAAGCACGCACTGGCCTATCTGCAGGACTTCCTGTTCTCGCCGCAGCGCGCCCGCACCCCGGTGAAGGCCCTGTCGGGCGGCGAACGCAACCGCCTGCTGCTGGCACGCCTGTTCACCCGGCCGACCAACCTGCTCATCCTCGACGAACCCACCAACGACCTTGATGTCGAGACCCTGGAGCTGCTCGAGGAGCTGCTGGTGGACTATCAGGGCACGCTGCTGGTGATCAGTCACGACCGGGCCTTTCTCAATGCCGTGGTGACCAGCACCTGGGTGTTTGAGGGCCAGGGCCGCATCGTTGAATACGTTGGCGGCTACGATGACTGGCTGCGCCAGCGTCCGCAGGTTGTCGCGACCAGCACCTCCGGCAAGTCCGGCAGCACCGCCGGACAGGCATCCGACTCGGCCGCCACGCCCCGACGCAAGCTCAGCTACAAGGAGCAGCGCGAGCTGGATGCCATTCCGGCGGCGATCGCCGCACTCGAGGCGGAACAGGCCGCCGCGCAGGCCGCACTGGCCGATGGCAGCCTGTTCGTCAGCGATCTGGCCCGTGCCACCGCGCTGACGCAGCGCCTGTCCGAGATCGAGGAAGCGCTGCTGACTCTGCTCGAGCGCTGGGAGCTGCTCGGCGGCTGAGCCTTGACCATGCGGTCACGACAAGGCAAGCTCGCGCTCGTTTCCAACGTTCGTCGGAGCTGACATGAACATCGCCACCGCCCATCCCGCTGCCGAAACCGACGTGGCCCCTGCGCCCTGGCAGCTCAAGGGCTCCGCTTTCGTCCTGGTCCTGAAGATGCCGGACGAGGCTGTCGCCGACTGCCCCTGGACACCGGCAGCCCTGCGCGACAGTCGCCGCAGCCGGCTGTCATTCGCCATGCTGGTGAACTACGAGGACAGCCCGGTCGGCCCCTACCACGAGCTGCTGTTCATTCCGGGCACCTTCGCCTTCCAGGGCGGCCGCTACCCGTCGATCTCGCGCATCCTGGTGTCGACGCAGGCATCGGTGGACAACGGCCGGCGCAACTGGGGCATTCCCAAGGACCGCTGCGACTTCCGCGTCGAGGCCCAGGAGCAGGGCGTGGTGGTGACCGAGCTGCTGCGTGACGACAAGACGCCGTTCGCGCGCCTGCGTCTGCAGGGCTGGGGCCGCACCGTGCCGGTGGCGACCTGGCTGCCGCGTCGTCTGAAGGCGCTGGCCCAGCTCTGGCAAGGCCGGCAGTTCGTGCTGTCGCCGTCAGCCAGTGGCCGCATGCGCATGGCCCGGGTCCTGGACTGGCAGTTCGATGCCACGGAGTTCCCCGATCTGGCGCGCGGCCGCTGCCTGATGGCGCTGGAGATTCCGGACTTCCGCATGACCTTCCCGGAGCCGGAAATCAGCCGCTGGACCTGCTGAGTCAGGCTCGCGGTCAGTCGCGGTGTCCGCGCTCGCTCCACCACAGCTGGGTCAGCATCCACAGCCAGTAGCCGGTGCAGCCGAGCAGGCTGAGCAGCCCGATCACGTGCATGCCGAGAATGTGCGGTCCGTCCTCCAGCTGCAGCATCATGCCGCTGACCAGGAACAGGCCGGCAAGCAGCACGGCGCGCGCCTGGCGGTGACTGGCACGCTCCAGGCGATTGACCAGACGCGTCAGCTCCTCGACCTGCAGAGGAGGCGGTCCGGAGTAGCCTCCGCCGCCGTTGCCATTCGAGGCCGGCATGGTGCCGGGATGGTAGAGCCGCTCGACCGCATCCAGCGCCCGTGAACGCACCGCCCGCGCCAGCACCTTGGGGCTGTAGCGATTGGCCAGGGTCTTGCGCAGCAGCGGCATGGCCTCTTCCATGAGCTGGAAGTCGGGATCGATGAGACGGCCGAAGCCTTCCAGCGTGACGCAGGCCTTGGCCAGCAGGGTCAGCTCGCTGGGCAGACGCAGCGAGTAGTTGCGCAGGATGCCGGCAATGGCATTGAGCAGGTCGCTGATGTCCAGCTCCGGCAGCGGAATGCCGTCATAGCGCTCGATCAGGTTGGTGACCTCGGCCAGCAGACCCTCGCGGTTGACGTAGCGCCCGGCCGCCCACTCCACCAGCACCTGGGTGACGGTATCCGGCTCCTGCAGCGCCACCCCGCGTATCAGCCGGATGAGCTGGTCGCGACGGGTCGCGGTCAGGCGCCCGACCATGCCGTAGTCGAGCATGGCGATGCGGCCGCCGGGCAGCACCAGGAAATTGCCGGGATGCGGGTCGGCGTGGAACAGGCCATCCTCGAGCATCATCTTCCATACCGCCCGCGCGCCACGCCGGGCGAGCTGGCGCCGGTCCAGGCCGGCAGCGTCGATGGCCTCGACGTCCTTGGCCGGAATGCCGCGGATGAACTCCTGCACGTTGAGGTCGTCGCAGGTCCACTCCCAGTAGATGCGCGGAATCACCAGCCAGTCGAACTGGCGCAGGTTGTCGCGCAGGCGGTCGGCGGTACGCGCCTCGATGCTGAAATCCAGCTCGCTCAGCAGCGAGGTCTCGAACTCCTGCATGACCTCCAGCGGCCGGTAGCGCCGCAGCTCGGGCGACTGTGCCTCGGCGATCTCGGCGAGCTTCTTGAGCAGGCGCAGATCGGCCTGGATCTTCTCCTCGATGCCGGGACGGCGGATCTTCAGCACCACCTCCTGACCCAGCGGCGTCACGGCGCGATAGACCTGGGCCATGGAGGCCGTGCCGACCGGGGTCTCGTCGATCTCGCGGAAGCAGGCACTGACCTTGGCGCCCAGGCTGCGCTCGAGTTGCGGCTTGAGCTGGGCAAAGGGAATCGCGGTGGCCTGGTCCTGCAGCTTCTCGAGCTGGGCAATCCACTCCGAGGGCAACAGGTCGACGCGGGTGGCGAGAATCTGGCCAAGCTTGACGAAGGTCGGTCCCATCTCTTCCAGGGCCAGACGGGCACGTGCCTCGCTGGGCAGACGGCGGATCTCGGGCGGCAGGTCCTGGCGCACCCAGCGCCGCAGCCAGCCGATGCGTCCCTCCATCTGTAGCCAGCGCACGATGTCATCGAAGCCGTACTTGAGCAGGATGGCGATCAGCTCGCGCAGGCGGCCGAACTCACGGGCACTGGAGAAGAGGGTCATGGGGCATTCCGCGTGGCGACGTCATGCCCGAGTGTAGCGGAACTCAGCCGGCCTCGTGGTAACGCGCCGACAGCTCGACGACTGCCTCGATGAAGGCACCGGCATGGGCCGGATCGACATGCTGCTCGATGCCGTGGCCGAGGTTGAATACGTGACCGCTGCCGCGTGACACGCCAAGCGCCGGCGTCCACACCTCGGCATGACTGGCGAGGATGCGCGCCACCTCTTCGCGGATGCGCGCCGGCGGTGCATAGAGCATGGCCGGGTCCATGTTGCCCTGCAGGGCAACCCGGCTGCCGACGCGCTGACGCGCCTGGCCCAGGTCGGTGGTCCAGTCCAGACCCAGGGCATCGGCGCCAGTATCGGCCATGGCGTCCAGCCACTGACCGCCGCCCTTGGTGAACAGGATCACCGGAACGCGACGGCCGTCGTGCTCGCGAATCAGGCCGCTGACGATCTGCTGCATATAGGCCAGCGAGAACTCGCGGTAGGCCGCATGCGACAGCGCGCCACCCCAGGAATCGAAAATCTGCACGGCCTGCGCACCCGCGAGGATCTGCGCATTCAGATAGGACGTGACGCTCTGCGCCAGCTTGTCGAGCAGCGCATGCAGCACCTGCGGCTGCGTCACCATCAGGGTCTTGGCTGCACGGAAATCCTTCGATGAACCGCCCTCGACCATGTAGGTCGCCAGCGTCCACGGGCTGCCGGCAAAGCCGATCAGCGGCACGCGGCCATTGAGCTCGCGGCGGATGGTGCGCACCGCGTCCATGACATAGCCCAGGTCCTGCTCCGGATCGGGAATCGGCAGGGCATCGACCTCGGCCTGGGTCTTCACCGTCTTCGCGAAGCGCGGGCCCTCGCCGGTCTCGAAATACAGCCCCAGACCCATGGCGTCAGGAATGGTCAGGATGTCCGAGAACAGGATGGCGGCATCCAGCGGGTAGCGGTCCAGCGGCTGCAGGGTGACCTCGCAGGCCAGCTGCGGATTCATCATCAGCTTCATGAAGTCGCCAGCCTGCGCGCGCGTGGCGCGGTACTCCGGCAGGTAGCGACCGGCCTGGCGCATCATCCACACCGGCGTGCGGTCCACGGGCTGGCGCAGGAGGGCTCGCAGGAAACGGTCGTTCTTCAACTCGGACATGGACAGGGGCTCGCGGCAGACGGGCGGAATGGCGACGGATTGTAGCACCCGCGATTCATTCTGGCGGTGCGTCAGACCACGTTCAGATTTTGGAGGGCGGGGGAGTGTCGGTAAAACCGTGCGAGGCATGGCAAGGCGTGCGTTGGCGGGCAAGGGGGTACATGCAGAACACGCGTGAACCCGTCCCTGGGGCTCGGCTCGGCATCCATGCCTCGCACGGTTCTGCATGTACCCCCTTGCCCGCCAACGCACACCATCACTGCGCCAGAACGAAAAAGCCGGGCACTGGGCCCGGCTTTTCAGCACCACGTACGACTCAGACGTCGAGGTAGTCCAGGATGCCTTCGGCGGCCTGACGGCCTTCCCAGATGGCGGTCACCACCAGGTCGGAGCCACGCACCATGTCGCCACCCGCGAAGATCTTCGGGTTGCTGGTCTGGTGCTTGAAGCTGCCCTCGCCCGGCGCGACGACGCGGCCGGAGGCATCGAGCTGGATGCCGACATCGGCGAACCACGGCGCCGGGCTCGGACGGAAGCCGAAGGCCAGCACCACGGCATCGGCCGGCAGAATCTGCTCGGAGCCCGGGATGGGCTCGGGGCTGCGACGGCCACGCGCATCGGGCGCACCGAGCTGGGTCTCGACGACCTTGACGCCGGTGGCCCGCTCGCCGTCACCGACGATCTCGATGGGCTGACGGTTGAAGAGGAACTGCACGCCCTCTTCCTTGGCATTCTTCACTTCGCGCGCGGAACCGGGCATGTTGGCCTCGTCACGACGGTAGGCGCAGGTCACCGAAGTCGCACCCTGACGGATGGACGTGCGGTTGCAGTCCATGGCGGTGTCGCCGCCACCGAGCACCACGACCTTCTTGCCGGCCATGTCGATGAAATCCGAGGCATCCTTCTCGAAGCCCAGGTTGCGGTTGACGTTGGCGATCAGGAAGTCGAGCGCGTCATGCACGCCCGGCAGGTCTTCGCCCGGGAAGCCGCCCTTCATGTAGGTGTAGGTGCCCATGCCGAGGAACACGGCATCGAATTCGGCGAGCAGGTCGGCGAACGCCACGTCCTTGCCGACGTCGGTATTGAGGCGGAACTCGATGCCCATGTCGGTGAAGATCTGGCGACGCTGCACCATCACCGACTTTTCCATCTTGAATTCGGGAATGCCGAAGGTCAGCAGGCCGCCGATTTCCGGATTGCGGTCGAACACCACAGCCTGGACACCGTTGCGCGTCAGCACGTCGGCGCAGCCGAGGCCGGCCGGACCGGCACCGATGATGGCGACACGCTTGCCGGTCGGCTTCACCTGCGACAGATCGGGACGCCAGCCCATGGCGAAGGCGGTGTCGACGATGTACTTCTCGGTGTTGCCGATGGTGACTGCGCCAAAGCCGTCATTGAGCGTGCAGGCGCCTTCGCAGAGACGATCCTGCGGACACACGCGACCGCACACTTCGGGCAGGGTGTTGGTCTGGTGGCAAAGTTCGGCGGCCTCGAACAGGCGGCCTTCCGAAATCAGCTTGAGCCAGTTCGGAATGTAGTTGTGCACCGGGCACTTCCACTCGCAGTACGGATTGCCGCAGGCCAGGCAGCGGTGCGACTGGTCTTCCACCTGGGGCGTGGAAAACGGCGTGTAGATCTCGACGAACTCGGCCTTGCGGACGTCGATGGGCTTCTTGTCCGGATCCTGACGCGGCACGTCGAGGAACTGGAAATCGTTGTTCAGGCGCTCTGCCATGATCTTCCCTCAATACCTGGTCGTGCTTAGTGCGGGTTGCTGAAGGTGGTCTTCAGCAGTTCCTTGATGTTCGCCGCCTTCGGCTTCACCAGCCAGAACTTGCGCTGGTAGTCGTCGAACTGCTCGAGAATCTCGCGACCCCAGGCGCTGTCCGTCTCGGCCACGTACTCCTTGAGCACGGCCTTGAGATGCTGACGGTGCGGACCCATCGGCTCGGTGCTGATGCGGTGCAGCTCGATCAGCTCATGGTTGCAGTGATCAAAGAAATTGTTGTCAAGGTCAAGCACGTAGGCAAAACCACCGGTCATGCCGGCACCGAAGTTCAGGCCGGTACGGCCGAGCACGGTGACCAGACCGCCGGTCATGTATTCGCAGCAGTGATCGCCGGCACCTTCGATGACCGCATGGCAACCGGAGTTGCGCACGGCGAAGCGCTCGCCGGCGGTACCGGCGGCGAACAGCTTGCCGCCCGTAGCGCCGTACAGACAGGTGTTGCCGATGATGGCCGTATCCTGCGACTTGAAGAGCGCACCGCGCGGCGGACGGATCACCACCTTGCCACCGGCCATGCCCTTGCCGACGTAGTCGTTGGCATCACCTTCCAGATGCAGGTTGAGACCACCGGCATTCCAGACACCGAAGCTCTGGCCGGCGGTGCCGGTGAACTTCAGGGTGATGGGCGCATCGGCCATGCCCTGGTCACCATGGCGCTGGGCGATCTCGCCGGAAACACGGGCACCGATGGAGCGGTCGCAATTGCCGATGCGGAAGTGGTAGGTACCACCGGTCTTGCCGTTGATGGCCGGCAGCACGGCTTCGACGATCTGCTCGGCGAGCAGCCCGAGGTCGAAGGGCTCGTTCTTGGCCTGCTGGCAGAACTGCGGCTTGTCCGCCGGGATGTGGTCGTTCTTGAGCAGCGGGGTCAGATCCAGACGTGCCTGCTTCTCGGTCTCGCCCGGCAGCATCTCGAGCAGATCGGTGCGGCCGATGAGATCGGCCAGCGAGGCCACGCCCAGCACCGACAGCCACTCGCGGGTTTCGGCAGCGACGAACTTGAAGAAGTTCATCAGCATTTCCGGCTCGCCGATGTAGTGGTCCTGACGCAGCTTGTCCTGCTGCGTGGCGACACCGGTGGCGCAGTTGTTGAGGTGGCAGATGCGCAGGTACTTGCAGCCCAGCGCAATCATCGGCGTGGAGCCGAAGCCGAAGCTCTCGGCGCCGAGAATGGCTGCCTTGACCACGTCGAGACCGGTCTTGAGACCACCATCGGTCTGCACGCGCACCTTGCCGCGCAGGTCGTTGGCACGCAGCGCCTGCTGGGCTTCGGACAGGCCGAGTTCCCACGGCGAACCGGCGTAGTGGATGGACGACAGCGGCGAGGCGGCGGTGCCGCCGTCATAGCCGGAAATGGTGATGAGGTCGGCATAGGCCTTGGCGACGCCGGCGGCGATGGTGCCGACGCCCGGTTCCGACACCAGCTTGACCGACACCAGCGCGCGCGGATTGACCTGCTTGAGGTCGAAGATCAGCTGCGACAGGTCCTCGATCGAGTAGATGTCGTGGTGCGGCGGCGGCGAGATCAGCGTGACGCCCGGCACCGAGTGGCGCAGACGCGCGATCAGGGCATTGACCTTGCCGCCGGGCAGCTGGCCGCCCTCGCCCGGCTTGGCGCCCTGGGCCACCTTGATCTGCAGCACTTCGGCGCTGGACAGGTAGGCCGGGGTGACACCGAAACGGCCGGAAGCGACCTGCTTGATCTTGGAATTCTTCAGCGTGCCGTAGCGCACCGGATCTTCGCCACCCTCACCCGAGTTCGAGCGTCCGCCCAGGGTGTTCATGGCGATGGCGATGGACTCGTGAGCCTCCGGCGACAGCGCGCCCAGCGACATGCCTGCCGAGTCGAAGCGCATCAGGATGGCTTCCAGCGGCTCGACATCGTCGATGGCCAGCGGCTGGGCAGCGGCCTTGAGCTTGAGCAGGTCGCGGATGGTGGCAACCGGGCGCTGGTTGACGAGATCGGCATAGGCCAGATAGTCGGTGTAGTTGCCCGAGCGCACGGCCGTGTGCAGGGTGTTGATCACATCCGGGTTGAAGGCGTGATACTCCTTGCCGTAGACGAACTTGAGCAGACCGCCCTGGTCCAGCGCCTTGCGGGCCTTCCAGGCATCCTCGGCGAGCAGGCGCTGGTCGGACTCGAGTTCGGCGAAGCCGGCACCCTGGATGCGGCTGGGCACGCCACAGAAGCAGGCGTCGATGATCTCGCGGTTGAGACCGACGGCCTCGAACAGCTGGGCGCCGCGATAGGAGGCAATCGTGGAAATGCCCATCTTGGAGATGATCTTGAGCAGCCCCTTGTCGATGCCCTTGCGGAAATAGCCCTGGGCCTCCAGCGGATCGCCGAGGATCTCGCCGTTGCGGGCCATGTCGGCAATGATGTCGTAGGCCAGGTAGGGGTAGACGGCAGTGGCGCCGAAACCGAGCAGCACGGCAAAGTGATGCGGGTCGCGGGCGAAGCCGGTTTCCACGATCAGGTTGGCGTCACAGCGCCAGCCGGTGTTCATCAGATGGTGGTGCACGGCACCGGTGGCCATCAGCGCGCTGATCGGCAGATCGCCCTGCTTGATGGCACGGTCGGACAGCACGAGCTGCGAACGCCCGGCCTTCACCGCCGCTTCGGCCTGGGCGCAGATGCGCTTGAGCGCGGCCTGCAGGCCTTCGTCCTGGTCGTAGTTGAGGTCGATGACCTCGACGCCGAAGCCGGGCAGGTCAACCTGCTTGAGCTGGGCGAACTTGGAGTGCGACAGCACCGGCGACGACACGATGACGCGACGCGCATGCTCCGGGGTTTCCTCGAAGATGTTCATCTCGGGGCCGAAGGCGGTTTCCAGCGACATCACGATGGCTTCGCGCAGCGGATCGATGGGCGGGTTGGTGACCTGCGCGAACTGCTGACGGAAGTAGTCGGCCTGGTGGCGCACGCGACGCGACAGCACCGCCATCGGGGTGTCATCACCCATGGAGCCGACGGCTTCCTGACCGGATTCGGCGAGCGGACGGATGATCTGGTCGCGCTCCTCGGAGGTGACCAGGAACATCTTCTGGTAGGTATTGAGCAGACTGCGGTCTGCGCGACCAAGCAGCGAGCGCTCCAGGTCGGCGTCGGTCTCGATGCGACGGGCCTCCTTGCGCAGCCACTGCTTGTAGGGCTGGGCATTCTTCAGCAGGGCATCGACAGCATCATTTTCCAGCAGCTGGCCGGTCCGGGTGTCTACGGCGATGATCTTGCCGGGGCCGACACGGCCCTTGGACACGACGTCTTCCGGCGCGTAGTCCCAGACACCGATTTCCGAGGCCAGCGTGATGTAGCCGTTCTTGGTGATCACCCAGCGCGCCGGACGCAGACCGTTGCGATCCAGCATGCAGACGGCGTAGCGGCCGTCGGTGATGACCAAGCCGGCCGGACCATCCCAGGCTTCCATGTGCTTGGCGTTGTATTCGTAGAACGCACGCAGGTCGGCGTCCATGGACTCGACGTTCTGCCAGGCTGGCGGCACCAGCATGCGAAGGGCACGGAACAGGCTCATGCCGCCACCGAGCAGGATCTCCAGCATGTTGTCCATGGAGGAGGAGTCGGAGCCGGTGCGGTTGACCAGCGGCGTCAGCTCGGTCAGGCCGGGCAGCAGCGGAGTGACGAATTTCGGCGTACGTGCCAGCGCCCAGTTGCGATTGCCGCTGACGGTGTTGATTTCACCGTTGTGCGCGAGGTAGCGGAACGGCTGTGCCAGCGGCCAGCGCGGCAGGGTGTTGGTCGAGAAGCGCTGGTGGAACACGCAGATGTGCGTGGCCATGCGTTCGTCGCCCAGATCCTTGTAGAAGCTCGGCAGGTCGGCCGGCATCACCAGGCCCTTGTAGGAGATGACCTGGGTCGACAGCGTGGTGACATAGAACAGCGGATCGTTCTTGAGCTGGTGCTCGGCACGACGACGGGCAAGGAACAGCTTGCGGTTGGCGTCGACGGCATCCAGCGTGCCGGCATTGACCAGGATGTGCTCGAACACCGGCAGCGAACGCAGCGCGATCTCGCCGAGGATGCTGCTGTCGGTCGGAACCGTGCGCCAGCCAGCGACCGTCATGCCCTCGCGAGCCACTTCGGCGGCGAGAATGTCGCGGGCGCGCTTGGCCAGCGCCGGGTCGGTATTGAGGAAGACCAGGCCGACCGCGAAGGTGGCATCCAGGGTCACGCCCAGCTCGTCACGTGCCGCGGCACGGAAGAAGGCATCGGGCATGGCGAGCAGCAGGCCGCAGCCATCGCCGGTCTTGCCGTCAGCCGCGATGGCGCCGCGGTGAGTCATGCAGCTCAGCGAATGGATGGCGGTCTGTACCAGATGATGACTGGCCTGGCCTTGCATCTGGGCAATGAGACCGAAGCCGCAGTTGTCACGAAACTCATCTGGGTGGTAAAGGCCCGCGTTGACGACCGTCTGCTCTTGCATCTGATTTTACCTTTTAAATCAAAGGTTTAAAAATCTTTCGCGCACGAGAGTACCTCCCCGCGCGCAGAAGTGGGGACGCGTATACTAGGGGTTTAGGCCTGTCAGTCCAACTGGAAATTGGGGGTTTTCTGGGTTTCCTGCCATTTTGGCAAAAAAATGCACAAAATAAGTGCATAAAAGCACCGCAAACACAGTGAAAGACTCGCCATTGCACCAAAATAGATCAGCAACCCAGTCGCAGCCTGACAACGCGATCAGTCGCCCGCCTCAGCCGCTGTTGCCGGCAGGGAGGTCACCGGGACACCGCCCGGAACGGCCTCGGCAGCCGCCGGCGACGCCGGGACCACGTCGGGAGCGGGGCCGGTGGCGGCATCGGCGCCGGATGCCTCAGGCGTGACGATAACAGGAACCGGCTCCGGCAGCGCGGCATGCTGTTCCTGGTAATGCTTCCAGGAACGGGTCAGGGCCTGGCCAGGCAGATTGGGAATGGCCGCCGCGACATTCAGGGCCTCTTCGCGCGAGGCGAACTGGCCGTAGCAGACCGCGTAGCGGTAGACCACCTCGGCCTCGGGCTCGGCCGGATCCGGCATGACCGGCACCTTGAAATAGATGAAGCGATCGCGATCGGGGCGCATGAACAGGAATTCGCCGACCGCGCGCTCGTGCGTCATCATCGCCACCTGCAAGGTGTAACCGTCAGCCGGCTGGCTGTTCAGCCAGGCCAGGCCGCGATATTCCGGCGTGCGCAGCGGGGCGGTCGGCTCTGGCGGCACCGGCACGGCACCGCCATTGTCCTTGACCAGCTCAGGGAAGGCGCCAAAGCTGGCATCAAAACCGCTTTCCTGTGACAACGCGATGTTGCCCAGCAGGCGCTCGGTGATGACGGCGCGACTCGGCGACAGCCCCCAGGCCAGCACCAGGCCGCCCACGAACAGCAGCAGCAAGGCCCGCGCCAGACGGATCTGCGCGTCCACGCCGCCACCCGGCGTCGGCATGCCGGCGCTCATGCCGCACCCCCGGCCACCGCGGCACGGCCAAGCCCGGCACCTGCGGCCAGCGTCTCGCGCAGCAGGGCCGGATCAGCCGCATCCGTCACCACGGCCTGCCCCAGCGCCCGCAGCAGCACCAGGCGCAGGCGACCGTCGACATTCTTCTTGTCCACCGCCATGTGGCGCAGGAAGTCCTCGACAGCGAGTTCGCCGGGTGCCACCACCGGCAGCGCGGCACGCTGCAGCAGCACGCGCACGCGCGCCACGTCCGACAGCGACAGCCAGCCCAGACGCCAGGACAGGTCGGCGGCCATCAGCATGCCGGTGGCCACGGCCTCGCCGTGCAGCCAGCTGCCATAGCCCATGCCGGTCTCGATGGCATGACCGAAGGTGTGCCCGAGATTGAGCAGGGCACGCACATCGTTCTGCTCCAGCTCGTCGGCAGCCACCACCTCGGCCTTGTTGATGCAGGAGCGCGCGATGGCCTCGCGCAGGGTGGCCGGATCACGCGCCATGAGGGCATCCATGTGCGCCTCCAGCCAGGCCAGGAACGGCAGGTCACGAATCAGGCCGTACTTGATGACCTCGGCCAGACCGGCCGAGAACTCGCGTGCCGGCAGGGTCGCGAGCACGTCGGTATCGATGACCACCACGCGCGGCTGCATGAAGGCGCCAATCATGTTCTTGCCCAGCGGATGATTGATGCCGGTCTTGCCACCCACCGACGAGTCCACCTGTGACAGCAGCGTGGTCGGCACCTGCACGAAATCGACGCCACGCTGGTAGCAGGCCGCGGCAAAGCCGGTCATGTCACCGACCACACCCCCGCCCAGGGCCAGCAGCGTGGCCTTGCGCGTGAAGCGCGCCTGCAGCAGGGCATCGAAGATCAGGTTGAGGTGCTGCCAGTCCTTGAACTGTTCGCCATCGGGCAACGTGACCGCCGCCACCGACAGACCGCCAGCCTCGAGCAGGCTGCGCACGGCGGCAGCGTACAGCGGGGCCACGGTGTCATTGCTGACAATCAGCACCTGGCGGCCGCGGATGTGCGGCAGCAGACAGGCCGGATCGCGAAACAGGCCGGCACCGATGTGAATGGGGTAGCTGCGGTCACCAAGGGCGACGGTAACGGTTTGCCGTGCGATGCTCATGTCCATCCTGCGTGTCGCGCTCAACGTGGGGGGCGCAAGCCCAGATCCTGAAGAATATGCCAGGCCACGTCACGCGCGCTTGCCCGTTCGGTCGGCATGACGTGATGCGCCACCTCGCGATACAGCGGGTCGCGCAAGGCCAGCAGCTCGGTCAGGCGGGCGCGCGGATCCGGCGTCTGCAGCAGCGGACGGTTGCTGTCGCGTGCCGTGCGCTCAAGCTGACGCTCGACCGAGGTTTCGAGATAGATCACCGTGCCGCGCGCATGCAGATGACGGCGGTTCTCTTCCCGCATGACGGCGCCGCCGCCAGTGGCGAGCACGATGTGGTGGCGACGGGTGAGCAGGTCGATGACCTGGGATTCGCGCTGACGAAAGCCGGCCTCCCCCTCGATATCGAAGATCCAGGGAATGTTGGCCCCGGTGCGTGCCTCGATCTCGTGGTCGGAATCGACGAACTCCCAACGCAGCAGATCAGCAAGCTGACGGCCTATGGTGGTCTTTCCCGCCCCCATGGGCCCGACCAGAAAAATGTTGTTGACCGCTTCAGCCATCGTCCTTCCCGATTGCCGGCAGTGCCGGCACAACGCCGTCCTCGGCAAGACGCGGCGTCACGAACACCAGCAGCTCCTGCCTGTCCTCGCGCCGCAACTGGCGACGGAACAGCACCCCAAGAACGGGGATATTACCCAGTCCGGGCACCCGACTGACACTGTTCGCGTGCTGCTGACGAAAAATTCCTCCCAGCATCAGGGTCTCGCCATGACGCATGCGCACCTGCGTGCTCAGGCGGTTGGTCTCGATGGCGCGGGCACCGCTGGGCTGCAGCTCGCCGGGACTGTCCTGGCTGAGCCGTATGTCGAGCTGGATGTCACCATCGGCCGAGATGCTGGGCGTCACCTCCAGGCTCAGTTCGGCATGAATGAAGCGCGTGGTGCTGGCGCCACTCTGCGTGGTCTCCTGATAGGGAATCTGCTGACCGGACGCGATGCGTGCGGTCTGCTGCTCGGCGGTCATGACGCCGGGCCGGGCAATGATCTCGCCATCACCTCGCGACTCCAGCGCCGACAAGGTGACATCCAGGGTCTTGCCGTCGACCGCCAGCAGGCCGTAGCGCAGGCTGGACACATCGCTGCCGGCCACCGCCAGCGGCACCCGTGCCGCCACCGAGGGGCGCTGGAAGCCCCACTCCAGGCCGATCTGGCTGGCCCGCGTGCGCGACACCGCCGCCAGCCGGGTCTCCACCACCACCTGCCGGCCCGGCCGGTCGAGCACCTCCAGCCATGCTGGCCAGCGCGCCAGTCGACCGGCATGGTCGGTCACCAGCAGGGTATTGGTGCGGGCATCGGCATCGACGCGACCGCGCGGACCGAGCAGGCGCTCGCCAGCGCCCGCCTCGGCGGCGAGCCGGGCCAGATCAACGGCACGGGCATGGCGCAGCGGGATCAGGCGGGTGTCCAGCGTCAGACGCGCCTCCTGGGCGGTCTGCCATTCACGGGTCTGGCGGGCCCGGATCGCCAGCTCGTCGAGCGGTGCCACCAGCCAGCGCCGGCCCTGCCCGTCCCGCCCCCAGCCATGCCCGAGAAGAATGCCGTCCAGCACCGACAAGGCCGGCTGACGACTGACCCGCAGCGAGAGCCGGCCCTTCACCGACTCGCTCAGCGACAGGTCGAGCCCGCCGGCCTCGCCCACCTGCATCAGGATGGCGCGCGCATCCGCCTCCTGCACATCCAGCGTGATCAGGCGCTCGGCCCGGGCCGGCAATGCCTGCACCATGAGCACAAACAGCAGCGCCCGCCCGCCCCGTTGCCCTGCCGTCATGACGCACTCCCGACCAGACTCTGCATCAGGTGTAGCAACGGCCTGTCGGAGGCGCCAGCGGCAGGCGCGATTCCCTGCCACGGACTGACATATACTAGGCGCCCCGTCCGTGCCGGACTGCTTGCAGGTAGCCCCGATGACCGCTGTCTCGTCGTTTCGCCCGTTGCGCTGGCTGGGCCTGGCCCTGACCGGGATCACCCTCGGCGCCAGCGGCTCCTATCTCGCGCTCACGCCGCAGCTGCCGGACATCTCGACCCTCAAGGAAGTCCGCTACGAAACCCCGCTTCAGGTCTACACGCGTGACGGCAAGCTGATCAGCGAATTCGGCGTCAAGCACACCATCCCGCTGAAATACGCGGAAGTGCCCAAGCTCTTCATCCAGGCCTTCCTGGCCGCCGAGGACGATCGCTTCTTCGAGCACGAGGGCATCGACTATGCCGGCCTGGGACGCGCCTTCAGCGAAATCGTCACCACCGGCAACATCCGCTCCGGCGGTTCCACCATCACGATGCAGGTGGCGAAGAACTACTTCCTCAGCAACGAGCGCACGTTCAGCCGCAAGTTCACCGAAATCATGCTGGCCAAGCGCATCGAGGACTCGCTGACCAAGCAGGAGATCCTCGAGCTCTACGTCAACAAGATCTACCTGGGTCAGCGCGCCTACGGCATCGGTGCCGCCGCCAAGATCTACTACGGCAAGACCGTGAAGCAGCTGACCCTGGCCGAGATGGCGATGATCGCCGGCCTGCCCAAGGCGCCGTCGAAGTACAACCCGATCAGCAATCCGCAGCGCGCCCTGATTCGCCGCGACTGGATTCTCGGTCGCATGCTCAAGCTCGGCTACATCAGCAAGTCCGCTCACGCCCAGGCGGTGCGGGCACCGGTGGGTCTGAACTTCAAGGGCAGCCTGCAGGACGTGCAGGCCCCCTGGCTCTCGGAAATGGTGCGCGAGTCCCTGCTTGAGCGTTTCGGCAAGGACGTCTATGACAGCGGCTACAAGGTCTACACCACGGTGTCGGCAGCGGCCCAGAATGCCGCCAGCGACGCCGTCATCAGCGGCCTGCTGGCCTATGACCAGCGCCACGGCTGGCGCGGCGTCGAGGGCTCGGTGAAGAAGACCGCACTGAAGGAGCTGCGTCGCGTCGGCAACCTCGAACCGGCACAGGTGATCAAGGTCAGCGACCAGCAGATCACCGCGCAGCTGCGCAGCGGCGAAACCCTCACCCTGGGCCCGGCCACCTGGCGCTGGGCCCGCAAGCAGCTCTCCGTCGACAGTATCGGACCGGCGCCGCGCAGCGCCCGTGATCTGGTGGCTGTCGACGACATCATCCGTGTGCAGCCGGCAGGCAAGGGCTGGCGACTGGCGCAGATTCCGCAGGTGCAGGGCCAGCTCATCGCCATCAATCCGGACAATGGCGCCATCGAGGCCGTGGTCGGCGGCTTCGACTTCGGCCAGTCCAAGTTCAACCGGGCCGTGCAGAGCTGGCGTCAGGCCGGCTCCACCATCAAGCCGCTGATCTACAGCAAGGCGCTGGAGCGCGGCTACACGCCGGCCAGCCTGATCGACGATGCGCCGCTGACCTTCGGCGACTGGGAGCCGAGCAACTCGGACGGCGAGTTCATGGGTCCGATCACCCTGCGTCGCGCCCTCTACCTGTCGCGCAACCTGGTCTCGATCCGCCTGCTGCAGGCCGTCGGCGTCGACAGCGCCCGCGAATACCTGACCCGCTTCGGTCTCGACAAAAGCCGCATGCCGCGCGACCTGACCCTGGCCCTGGGTTCGGCCGAGGTGCTGCCGATCCAGATGGCGACCGCCTATGCCGCCATCGCCAACGGCGGCCTGCGCGTGCACCCCTATTTCATCGAGAAGGTTGTCGACCGCCAGGGCAAGGTGGTGTTCCAGGCCAATCCGCGCCGCGTCTGCCGTCCCTGCGAACTGCCCATGGCCGCCCCGGTGATCACGTCGGACGGCCAGGCCGAGGCCCCGGAAGTGATTCCGGTCAATCCGCCAGTTGCTGACGGTGCCATCGTCAGCACCGACGAGAACGGCATCCCCGGCATGATCTCCGGCAGCGGCAATGAAATGAGCATCAGCGACCCCAGCCCGACCGTGTACACGCCGAGCTATCCGGTGGCACTGCGCATCATGCGCCCGCGCGCTGCCGCGCAGATGTACTCCATCCTGCAGGACGTGATCCGGCGCGGCACCGGACGTGGCGCGCTCAGCCTCGGCCGGGACGACCTGGCCGGCAAGACCGGCACCACCAACGAGGCGCGCGATGCCTGGTTCGCCGGCTTCAACGGCCGCATGGTGGCTGTCTCCTGGGTAGGCTTCGACGAGCCGCGCAGCCTCGGCAAGGTCGAATACGGCGGCTATGCCGCGCTGCCGATCTGGAACCAGTACATGGCCACGGCCCTGCGCGGCGTGCCCAGCACACGTCCGCCGATGCCGGCAGGCATGGCCACGGCACGCATCAATCGCCTCACGGGCGAGGCGGCCAACGCCGATGACCCGGAGGCTGTCGACGAGCTCTTCCCGGCCGAGCTGCAGCCCGCTGCACCTGCCCCGTCGGATGCACCGGCCGACCTGCCGGAAGGCCCGGCAGCAGTCCCTGGCGCCAGCCTGCCAGCGGACCCCGCTGCAGCGAATCCGGCCTGACCCTCGCGCCGGCCCCTGCGGGCCGGCACGCCGGGCCTAGACCAGCTCCTGCGGGTCGACGTCGACAGACCAGCGCACCTGACGCCCCTCCGGCAGACTCTCCAACCAGGGCAGCAGCCGGCTCAGGGCCTGCTGCAGGCTGGCACGCTGCTCGGCCTTGAGCAGCAGGTGCACCCGGTGCAGACCCGCCTTGCGCGTCATCGGCGCCGGCACCGGCCCCCACGCTGCCACGCCGCCACCCGCGGCCATGACCTCGACCGCGGCTCGCTGCAGGAACTGCAGAGGACGCTCCAGCTGCACCGCCTCGGCACGCAGCAAGGCCAGATGACCGGATGGCGGCAACCCGAGCAGGGCCCGCTCCTGCAGCAGCAGACGGGCACAGGCCATGTGACCCTGCCCGAGCAGCACGGTCAGCAGCGGATGCTCGGGCTGCCGCGTCTGCAGCAGCACCTGTCCCGGGCGCTCGGCACGACCGGCGCGGCCCGCCACCTGGACCAGCAGCTGGGCCAGCCGCTCGCCGGCCCGGAAGTCGGCACTGAACAGGCCGCTGTCACAGTCCGGAATCACCACCAGCGTGACATGGGGCAGATGATGTCCCTTGGCCAGCATCTGCGTGCCCACCAGAATCGCCGGACCGCCGCGCGTCACCTCGTTCAGCATGTCCTCGAGCGCGCCCTTGCGCCTCGTGCTGTCACGATCGACGCGGTACATGGGAGCCTCCGGAAAACGCTGTCCCAGGCTCTCCTCCAGACGCTCGGTGCCGTGTCCGGCAGGACGCAGGTCGGTGCTGCCGCAGTCCGGACAGCTGCGCGGCGGCTGACGCTCATGCCCGCAATGATGACAATGCAGGCGCAACGGTGACTGATGCAGGGTGGGACGCGCGTCACAGCGCGGGCAGTCCGCCTGCCAGCCGCAATCGTGGCAGAGCAGTACCGGCGCATAGCCGCGCCGGTTGACGAAGACCAGAACCTGCTCGCCACGCTGCAAGGTCTGCGTCATGGCGGTCAGCGCCGCCTGGCTCATGCCGCCCTCGAGCTTCTCGCCACGGATGTCCAGCAGGCGCACGGCGGGCGACTGCGCGCCGCCGGCGCGCTGCGTCAAGGCCAGCCGCCGGTAGCGTCCGGCCTGGACATTGGCCAGGCTCTCCAGCGCAGGTGTGGCCGACCCCAGCAGCACCGGGATGCCCTCGAGCTGACCGCGTCGCAGCGCCACGTCACGCGCGTGGTAGCGAAAGCCGTCCTGCTGCTTGAACGACAGGTCGTGCTCCTCGTCCACCACGATCAGGCCGGGATGACGCAACGGCGTGAACACCGCCGAGCGGGTGCCGAGAATGATGCCGGCCTCGCCACGGCGCGCTGCCTGCCAGGCCTGCAGGCGCTGACGATCGCTGAGACCGGAGTGCAGGCACACCACCGGACAGCGGAAGCGCGCCTGGAAACGCGCGACCGTCTGCGGTGTCAGGCCGATCTCGGGCACCAGAACCAGCACCTGGCGACCTGCCGCGAGGACGGCCGCCATGACCTGCAGATAGACCTCGGTCTTGCCGCTGCCGGTAACGCCCTGCAGCAGCCACACCGCAAAGGCATCGAGATCGGCGATCACCGCCGCCACGGCAGCCGCCTGCTCGCTGTTGGCGACCAGGGCCGGCTGCGCCAGCGCTGGCGTCGGCAGCGCCACCTCGTGCACATCCGCAACCACCTCGACCACCTCGCGTGCGGCCAGCGCCTGCAGGCTGTCACGCGTCACGCCGAGCGCACGCAGCGCCGGTTCGCCCAACCCCTGCGGATGCGCTGCCAGCGCATCCCAGGCCGCCTGCTGACGCACCGCACGGCGCAAGGCATCGGGTGCCAGCGCGCGACCGCGGGCAGTAAGCTGCCAGCGCCGCAGCGGCTCCGGCTCGGCCGCCTCGCCCTGGCGCAGCAACACCGGCAGCATCTGGCTCAGGGCATCCCCGAGCGGGTGCTGGTAATAGCGTGCGGCCCACAGCGCCAGCTGCCACAGCGTCGCCGGCAACACCGCGGCGTCATCCAGCACGGCCAGCACCGGCCGGAGCTTCTCCGCCGGCCAGACGCTGTCTGTCGCCACCTCGATCAGCACGCCGATGACCTCGCGACGACCGAACGGCACCCGCACCCGCACCCCCGGCTCAGGCACCGGCCAGCCGGCAGGCAGGCGATAGTCGAAGAGCTGGCGCAGCGGCGATGGCAGAGCGAGGCGAAGAACAGTCATGCGGCTAGCCTAGCACCCCGGGTCCGGCTTGCCAGCGCCAGCCTCGCGATGACTTGGCGAAATCCTGATCAGCCTCTATACTTCGCGGCCTTGTTGTGCCCGGCTGTGATCAAGAGACCTTCACGGTGGGCCAAGAGATCGGTCCGGCCTCGTGCCCGCGACTATGCCGACGCCTGCCGTCGACTGTCCGGGAGTGCGAGCCGACTTTCCCTTTCTCACTGATTTGGTGATCAAGATGCGCGCTGATATCCACCCGAAGTATGAAGCTGTAACCGTGACCTGCTCGTGCGGCAACGTGTTCGAAACCCGTTCCACGACCTGCAAGAACTTCTCCATCGACGTCTGCTCGGCCTGCCACCCGTTCTACACCGGCACCCAGAAGGTCGTGGACACTGGCGGTCGCATCGACAAGTTCAAGCAGCGCTTCGGCGCCCGCAGCTTCAAGAAGTAAGCTGCACCGCCCCGGAAAAGGCGACCTCTGGCGACAGGGTCGCCTTTTTTGTTGGTACAATCGCGACCGTTTTCACACCACCACGGTCAGATGCTCCGATGAAACCCGTGCTTGACGCGCTGTTGTCCTCCGCGATTGCCACCCTGCGCCAGAACGGCGTGCTGCCCGCCGACTTCACGCCGGTCATCCAGCTTGACCGCACCCGCGATGCCGCACACGGCGACTGGGCCACCAACCTGGCGCTGGCGTCGGCCAAGGCCGCCGGTCGCAAGCCGCGCGACATCGCCGAGGCCCTGGTTGCCGCCCTGCCCGCCGATCCGGCCGTGAGCAAGGTCGAGATCGCCGGCCCCGGCTTTATCAACTTCTTCCTCAGCAGCGACAGCCGCTTCGCCGTCATACGGCAGATCCTCGATGACGTGACCGGCTTCTGTTCGCCGAACATCGGCCAGGGCGAGAAGGTGCTGCTGGAGTTCGTCTCCGCCAACCCGACCGGCCCCATGCATGTCGGCCATGGTCGTGGTGCCGCCTACGGCTCCACCCTGGGCAACCTGCTCAAAGCCACCGGCTTCGACGTGCACCGCGAGTACTACATCAACGACGCCGGCCGCCAGGCCGACGTGCTCGCCGTGTCGGTCTACGCGCGCTATCTGGAGGCCTGCGGCGAGACCGTGCAGGTCCCCTCGCGCGCCTACCCCGCCGATTACGTCAAGGACTGCGCGCAGGCGCTCATGGCCCGTGACGGCCGCGCCTGGTTCCGGCCCTGGGCCGACGTCGTCGCCGGTCTGCCGGAAGACCCCGAGGGCGAGGGCGACGACGTCAAGGCCGGCAAGGAAGCCTATCTCGACGCCATCATCAGCCGTGTGCGCGACCTGCTCGGCGCCGACTACCGCACGGTCCAGGACTTCGGCCTCGACACCCAGCTCGCGGCCATCCGTCACACGCTGGATGCCTTCAGCGTCGACTTCGACCAGTGGTACTCGGAGCGCACGCTGGCCGAGAGTGGTGCCATCGACCGTGCCGTGGCTCGCCTGCGCGAGCGCGGCCACGTCTACGAGCAGAACGGCGCGGTCTGGCTGCGCACCAGCGCGCTCGGCGACGAGAAGGACCGCGTACTGATCCGCGACAACGGCATCCACACCTATTTCGCCGCCGACGTGGCCTACCACCTCGACAAGCTCGACCGCGGCTTCGACACCCTGATCGACGTCTGGGGTGCCGACCACCACGGCTACATTGCCCGCGTGCGCGCCGCCATCGAGGCCCTGACCGGTCAGGGCGACCGCTTCCACGTCGCGCTGATCCAGTTCGTCACGCTGTCGTCAGGCCGCATGGGCAAGCGTTCGGGCAACTTCGTGACCCTGCAGCAGCTGATCGAGGAAGCCGGCAACGACGCCACCCGCTTCTTCTACCTGACGCGCTCGCCGGAGCAGCACCTCGAGTTCGACATCGACCTCGCGCGCTCGCAGTCCGCCGACAACCCGGTGTACTACCTGCAGTACGCGCACGCTCGCGTCGCCAGCGTGTTCCGCGAGCTGGAAACGCGCGGCTGGGCACATGACCAGAGCGCCGGTCTTGCCGCCCTGCCCATGCTCGATGACAGCGGTCTGGATGATCTGCTCAAGCGTCTGGCCGCCTGGCCGGATGCCGTCGCTGCGGCCGCCCGCCAGCGCGCCCCGCACCAGCTCACCTATGCCCTGCGCGATCTGGCCCAGGCCTTCCACGGCTACTACAACACCCACAAGATGCTCATTGACGATGCCGCCGTGCGCAACGCGCGTCTGACCGTGAGCCTGGCGGTACAGCGCGTCATCGCCAACGGCCTCGGTCTGCTTGGCGTGAGCGCGCCGGATCGCATGTAAGCCGACCAGCAGAGGATACGTGTCATGGCCAAGAGCCCGCCCCCCCGGGGCGCCAGCCGTTCGCCTCGCCCCGGCAGCAACTCCGGCCGCCAGCATGCCCGTGGTGGCCGCCAGAGCGTCGCGCGTGCGCAGCAACGGCGTGGCAGCGCACCCGCCCGGCGACGCATCAAGCCCGGACGCATCGTGCTCGGCGTGCTTTTGCTGGCCACCTTGATCGCCGTCATCGTCTACGCCCGTCGCCAGGCGCCTGCCGATGTCGCCACCGTGCCGGCCGCGCTCGATGCCAGCACAGGCAAGACTGCCGCCAAGCCCGCCGACACCAGGACCGAGCCGGCACCGGCCGAGCGCTTCGCCTTCTATGACATCCTGCCGCAGCAGGAAGTGCTGCCGACCCGTCAGCTCGACAATCGTCCGCCACCACGGCCGATGCCGGCCACCAGCGACAGCACTCGGACCGATGCCGTCGACACCACGCCCTACTGGCTGCAGGCAGGCGCCTTCCGGGATGGCGCCGAGGCCGAGCTGCAGCGCGAACGCATTCGCGAACTGGGCCTGCCCGGTCGTGTGCGTGAAGGCAGCGTGGACGCCGGCCCGGTCCTGCATCGCGTGCTGATCGGACCGCTGACCGGCCAGGAACGCCTGGACGAGGCGCGCACGCTGCTGGCGGAACAGGGCATCGATGCCATTCCCACCACGGCCCCAGCGCCGGCCACAGGAGATGCCACCCCATGACCACCATTCTTTCAGTACGTCGCGGCAACAGCGTCGTGCTCGGCGGCGACGGCCAGGTCTCGCTGGGCAACACGGTGATGAAGGGCAATGCCCGCAAGGTCCGCCGCCTGCACCGTGACCAGGTCATTGCCGGCTTCGCCGGCGGCACCGCCGACGCGTTCACGCTGTTCGACTACTTCGAGGCCAAGCTCGAGAAGCACAGCGGCCATCTCGTGCGTGCCGCCGTGGAAATGGCCAAGGACTGGCGCACCGACCGCACCCTGCGCCGCCTCGAAGCGCTGCTCGCGGTGGCCGACAGGCAGGCCTCGCTGATCATCACCGGCAACGGCGACGTGCTTGAGCCCGAGCACGGCATCATCGCCATCGGCTCCGGCGGCAACTACGCACTCGCCGCCGCCCGGGCCCTGGTCGACCACAGCGAGCTGTCAGCCGCAGAGATCGTCAAGTACGGCCTCACCGTGGCTGGCGACATCTGCGTCTACACCAACCATCACCACACGCTCGAAAGCCTGGACTGGTAACTGCCATGACCGCCATGACCCCGCGCGAAATCGTGCATGAACTCGATCGCCACATCATCGGCCAGACCGCCGCCAAGCGTGCCGTCGCCCTGGCCCTGCGCAACCGCTGGCGGCGCATGCAGCTGGCGGAGGATCTGCGCCATGAGGTCACACCCAAGAACATCCTGATGATAGGCCCGACCGGCGTCGGCAAGACCGAGATCGCGCGGCGCCTGGCCAAGCTCGCCAACGCCCCCTTCATCAAGGTCGAAGCCACCAAGTTCACCGAAGTCGGCTATGTCGGCCGCGACGTCGAGACCATCGTCCGCGACCTCGCCGACATGGCCCTGAAGATGGTGCGCGAGCAGGCCATCGCCGGCGTCGGCCAGCGCGCTGACGAGGCCGCCGAAGACCGCATTCTCGACGTGCTGCTGCGTCCGGCGCGGGCCCCGGCCACGCCCTGGGACAGCACCACGCCACCGCCGGCGGCCGACAAGACTGACAACGCCACTCGCCAGCTGTTCCGGCGCAAGCTGCGCAACGGCGAGCTCGACGAGCAGGAAATCGAGATCGAGCTCAGCCAGGCCGCCCCCTCGGTGGAACTGATGACGCCGCCCGGCATGGAAGACATGGGCAACCAGCTGCAGAAGCTGTTCGCCGGACTCGGTGCCGGCAAGCAGTCGGCCCAGCGCCTGAAGATTCGCGAAGCGCTCAAGCGTGCGCGCGATGAGGAAGCGGCCAGGCTGGTCAGTGACGAGGACCTCAAGGCCCGCGCCCTGACGGCAGTCGAGCAGCAGGGCATCGTCTTCATCGACGAAATCGACAAGGTCTGTCGCCGTGGCGAAACCCAGGGCGCCGACGTGTCGCGCGAAGGCGTGCAGCGTGACCTGCTGCCGCTGATCGAAGGCTGCACGGTGAACACCAAGTACGGCATGGTGAAGACGGATCACATCCTGTTCATCTGCTCCGGCGCCTTCCACCTCGCCAAGCCGTCCGACCTGATTCCCGAGCTGCAGGGCCGCCTGCCCATCCGTGTCGAGCTGGAGGCGCTGGGACCGAACGACTTCGAGCGCATCCTGACCGAGCCCAGCTTCTCGCTGACCGAGCAGTACAAGGCGCTGCTCGCCACCGAAGGCCTGCACATCAGCTTCCAGCCGGAGACCGTGCGCAGGCTCGCGGAAGTGGCCTGGCAGGTCAACGAGCGCACCGAGAACATCGGCGCCCGTCGCCTGCACACGGTCATGGAGCGCCTGCTCGAACGCATCGGCTTCGAGGCCGCCGATCTCGCCAGCCAGCGTGGCGGCGAAACGCTTCAGATCACCCCGGCCGATGTCGACGAACATCTTGGCGCACTGGTTCAGGACGAAGACCTGAGCCGTTTCATTCTCTGATCGCGGAACCGTTTCATGGACAGCGCAGCACGCCGGCACGCAAACATGCCGGACCAGAACCCCGGTGAGGACCTCGGCATGTCGTTGACAGCAGCGGAACAGGAAACCAGCAGCGCCACGCGCATTCGTCACGGCATTGCCCGCTACCGCGCCTGGACACGCCACAGCGATGCCGATCTGGCCGCCGTGGTCGGCGCCGTGCAGCAGCTGCAGACCGCCCGCATGCGTGACACCCATGCCGACTCGCTGGCCAGTGCCACGCACGCGCCCATCACCGAGTTCTTCCTGAGCGAGATCTACACCGGCCTCGACCTCAACGAGCTGGCGCGCGAAATCGAGCGCGCCCTGCCGGTGGCGGTACGCATGCTGCCGGACTCGGTGATGCGCACCGCCGCCTTTGCCGTCGAGTGCAACGCCCTCACCGGCGAGCTTGACGAGGCCGTGGCCGCCGATCTGCTGGCACATGGCATCACTGCGCCGGACAGTGCCCAGCTCATCGCCAGCTACCGACGCCTGCAGCAGCGCGAGGCCAGAAACCAGCAGATCGACCTCCTGCGCGAGCTCGGTCTCGGTCTGGATCGCTATGTCCGCTCGCGTCTGATCACCGCGACCTTCAAGATGGCGGCGCGTCCGGCACGCATGGCCGGCCTGGCCGGCCTCTACGATTTCATGGCCAAGGGCTTCGCGGTGATGAAGCCGATGAGCTCGGTGGCCGACTTCCTGGACCTGTTCATCGCCCGGGAAAGTCGTATCCTCGACCGACTGGATGCCGGACACCCCGATCCCTTCTGCCCGCGAGACAGCGCATGACCGAGCGACGCCCCCTGCCCCCGGCCAACGGCCCCCTCGCCACTGGCGCACGCCCGGACGCGCAGGCCGCCGGCGAGACCACGCACTTCGGCTACCAGACCGTTCGCCGCGAGGAAAAGGCCGGCAAGGTCGCCGAGGTCTTCCACTCCGTGGCCGCCAAGTACGACCTCATGAACGACCTCATGTCACTCGGCATCCATCGTCTCTGGAAGCGCTTCGCCATCGAGATGTCGGGAGTGCGGCCGGGCCAGCGCGTGCTCGACATCGCTGGCGGCACCGGTGACCTCGCACGCGCCTTCATGCGCGAGGTCGGTGACCAGGGCCAGGTCATCCTCGCCGACATCAACGCCTCCATGCTTTCGGTGGGTCGCGACAAGCTGCTCGACACGGGCGAGACCCGCATCGCCTTCGTGCAGGCCAACGCCGAATGCCTGCCTTTCGCCCCCGGCAGCTTCGACCTCATCACCATCGCCTTCGGCCTGCGCAACGTGACCGACAAGGATGCCGCCCTGCGCTCCATGTACCAGTCGCTGAAGCCTGGCGGTCGCCTGCTGGTGCTGGAATTCTCCAAGCCGGTCATCGAGCCGCTGGCCAAGGCCTACGATGCCTACTCCTTCAGCCTGCTGCCGATGATGGGCAAGCTGGTCGCCAACGATGCCGACAGCTACCGCTACCTGGCCGAGTCCATCCGCATGCACCCGGACCAGGACACCCTCAAGGGCATGATGGAGCAGGCCGGCTTCGAACGCTGCGACTACCACAACCTCACGGGCGGCATCGTTGCCCTGCACCGGGGATTCCGTTTTTGAGCTCGACTCGCCAGGCCCTGCGGGAGGCCACCATGCCGTCACTGCCCTACGTGCTCGCCCTGCGTGCCGCCGAAACCGTGATCAACCGCGCCCTGCGCTACGACCCGGCCACCCGCCAGCGTCTGCAGGCACTGGATGGCAAGTGCCTCTTCGTGGAAACCGAATCGCCGCGCCTGAGCGTGATGCTGCGCATCCAGGGCGAGCGCATCCGCCTCGGCAGCGAGCCGGACCAGCGCCCGCATGTCACCATCGAGGCGCAGAGCGCCGCCCTCCTCAAGCTGGCACTGGCCAAGCAGCCACAGCTGATAGGCGGCCCGCTGCGCATCCAGGGCCAGGTCCAGGTCATCGAGCAGCTGCATGCCATCGCGAGGCAGATGGACATCGACTGGGAAGAGCCGGTGGCCATGCTCTTCGGCGACATCACCGGACACCAGGTCGGCCAGCATCTGCGCGGCCTGTTCGGCTTCGCTCGCCAGGCCGCGCGCACCTTCGTCATGAACAGCCAGGAGTACCTGCGTGAAGAGCAGGCCCTGCTGCCGGCACGCTGGGAAATCGACGAGTTCATCGAGGCCACGCGTGATCTGCGCGCCGACACCGAGCGCCTGGAGGCGCGTCTGCAGCGCCTGACGCAGCGGGCTGCCGCCGTCCTGGCACGCAACGCGGTGCCGGCCTCGTCCGGCAGCACGGCACGCCCTGGGGATGCCTCATGATGAGCCACGCGCTGCGCCTGCTGCAGATCTGGAGCATCTGCGCCCGCTACCGCCTGGACAGCCTGCTGCCACCACCGCCGAGTCTGGCGGCCCGTCTGCTGCTGCTCACCTTCCGCCTGCACCCGGCGTGGTGGACCGGTGCCTCGCGCGCCAGCCAGCCTGACCATGTGCGTCGCGCCTTCGAGGAGCTGGGGCCGCTGTTCATCAAGCTTGGCCAGCTGATCTCGACCCGGCGCGACCTGCTCGCCCCGGCGCTGCTCGACGAACTCGCGCAGCTGCAGGAAAACGTCGCCCCCTTCCCCACCGAGCAGGCCCGGGCGATTGTCGAGCGCGAACTGGGTATGTCCCTCACGGAACGCTTTGCCCGTTTTGACGACCAGCCGCTGGCCGCTGCCTCCATCGCGCAGGTGCATACCGCCGCCCTGCTCGACGGCCGCGAAGTCGTGATCAAGGTGCTGCGCCCCGGCGTCGCAGAACGCATCCGCACCGACATGGCCCTGCTGCACCGCTTCGCCGAGTTCGCCGCCGAGCATGAGGCCCTGCGCGTGCTGCCGCTGCAGCGCATCGTTGCCGACTACGAGCGCACCCTGCTCGACGAAACCGATCTCGCGCGCGAAGCCGACAACACCCGTCGCCTGCGCGAGAACTTCAGCAACTCGCCGCTGTTCTACGTGCCCGAAGTGCATGACGCCAACGGCAGCCGCGAGATCATGATCGCTGAGCGCATCGAAGGCGTGCCGATCACCGATCACGCCACCTTCGCGCGCCTCGGCATCGATCGCCAGCGCCTGGCCGAGAAAGGCCTGACCATCTTCTTCACCCAGGTCTTCCGCGACAACTTCTTCCACGCCGACATGCATCCCGGCAATGTCTACGTGGAAACCGGCAACCCGGCCGATCCGCGTTTCATCGGCCTCGACTGCGCCATCGTCGGCTCGCTGCCCACCGACGACCAGCTCGCCATCGCGCAGATCCTGCTGGCGCTGATCCAGCGCGACTTCACCCAGCTCGTGCGCGTCGCCGCCCAGGCCGGCTGGATTCCCGCCGGGGCTCCGCTAGACCGCATCGCCACCGAGGTGCGCCGTCTGGTCGAGCCGGTACTGACCAAGCCCATCGACCAGGTCCAGCTCGCGCCCATCCTCGCCGGCCTGCTCGACCTGTCACGCGTGCATGGCCTGCTGATTCCGCCGCAGTTCGTGCTGCTGCTGAAGACCCTGATCCACATCGAAGGCCTGGGTCGCGAACTCTACCCGGCACTGGACATCTGGAGTCTGGCCCAGCCCCTGCTCAAGCAGTGGCTGCAGGACAGGCTCGGCCCCAAGGCGCTGCTCAAGCGCTTCACCGAAGACACGCCCATCCTGCTTGCCGGCCTGCCCGACATGCCGCAGCTGGTCTTCGACGCCCTGACCCAGATGCGCCAGGCCGGCCATTGGCAGAGCCGTCAGCTCAGCGAGCTGCATGGCCTCAAGCGTCAGCTGGTGCGTGGCCGCAAGCAGGATTTCCTGGCCTGGACCGGCGTGCTGGCGGGCTGGACCCTGATTGCCAGCGCTGCCGTGTCGACGCCGCTGTTCGCCGCCGCGCTGCCGGTGGGTGCCGTGCTGATCGGCATCAGCCTGGGCTGGCGCCTGCTGGCCAACTGACGCCACTGCCGGCTTGCGCTATGCTGACCTTCATTGCCTCAGGAACTGTCCGATGACCGCTGAAACCGACTGGCTGAACGAGGTCCGCTGGGATGCCCAGGGTCTGGTGCCGGCCATTGCCCAGGACTGGCAGACCGGCCGCGTGCTCATGGTGGCGTGGATGAACCGCGACGCCCTGAGCCTGACCGTCGCCGAGCAGCGCGGCATCTACTGGTCGCGCTCGCGCAACCGCCTCTGGCGCAAGGGCGAGGAGTCCGGCCACATCCAGCGCCTGCATGAACTGCGCCTGGACTGCGACGGTGATGTCATCGTGCTGCAGGTCGAGCAGCTCGGCGGCATGGCATGCCACACCGGCCGCACCTCCTGCTTCTACCGCCGCCTGGTGGATGGCCAGTGGCAGGTCGTCGACCCCGTGCTCAAGTCCCCTGACGAGATCTACCGCCATGTCTGATGTCTTCGCCGAACTGGCGCGCGTGCTCGCCGAGCGCAAGACCGCCTCGCCCGACAGCTCCTACGTGGCCAGCCTCTACCACAAGGGCCTCAACAAGATTCTCGAGAAGGTCGGCGAGGAATGCACCGAGACCCTGCTTGCCGCCAAGGATGCCGAACGCTCCGGCGACATTGACGAGCTTGTCTACGAGACAGCCGACCTCTGGTTTCATACCTTGGTCATGCTGAGCGCGTTGAATGTGCACCCGGATCAGGTACAGGCCGAGCTGGCTCGCCGCTTCAACCTGTCCGGCCTGGCGGAAAAGGCATCCCGCACCGCCACCGATTGATGTCCACTGCGCCCCCAGGGCGAGGAGAAAACCCATGTCCGGTCTGTCACTGCCCCACATCCTGCTGCTGCTCGCCGTGGTCATCCTGATCTTCGGCACCTCCAAGCTCAAGAACCTCGGCAAGGACCTCGGCGGCGCCATCAAGGGCTTCAAGGACTCGATGAAGAACGAGGACGACACGCCGCCGGCTGCCCAGCCGCCGGCCCAGCTCAGCCAGCAGACCCCGCCGCCGGTGGCACAGCAGCCGGCTGTCACGCTGCAGACGCCGACCGCGCCCGGTACCCCGAACCAGGGCGGCCAGCAGCAGTGACTGCCGGCGGCAGCCTGAGCGGAGCGCCTGCACATGTTTGATGTCGGCTTCAGCGAGCTGCTGCTGCTCGCCATCGTCGCCCTGGTCGTGCTCGGACCGGAAAAGCTGCCGCACGCCGCGCGCATGACCGGTGCCTGGGTCGGACGCATCCGCCGAACCATTCTCAGCGTGCAGGCCGAGATCGAGAACGAGGTTGCGGCCTCGGAAATGCGAGCCCGCATCCAGGCCGAGCTCGAGCGCGCCAAATCCGCCATGCCGGATCTGGCGCTCGACGAGAACCGCATCGCGCCGCCACGACCGGCCAGCGACACCGCCACTGACGTCGCGCCAGCGCCAGTCGCCGCACCGGAATCTCCGGCCACGGTGCCCGATGCCGGCGTCCGTGACAGCGCCGACAGGGTCGCGCCCACCACCTCCGCCAGCGAAGCATCCCGCCATCCATGAGCCAGCTCCCCGTCTCCCCTGACACCGCGGAAATGCCCCTGGTCAGCCATCTGATCGAGCTGCGCACGCGCCTGATGCGCGTGCTCGGCCTGCTACTGGTGATGTTCTTCTCGCTGGTCTATTTCGCCAACGACATCTACGAATGGCTGTCCCTGCCGCTGCGCGCGCTGCTGCCGGCCGGCAGCACCATGATCGCCACCGACGTGACCTCGCCGTTCATGGCGCCGTTCAAGCTGACCTTCTTCGTCGCCCTGTTCGCCTCCATTCCCTACATCCTGGTGCAGATCTGGGGCTTCATTGCGCCAGCGCTGTACCAGAACGAGCGCCGCATCGCGATTCCGCTGGTGATCTCCAGCGTGCTGCTGTTCTACGCCGGCATCGCCTTCGCCTACTTCATCACGCTGCCGGCCATCCTCGGCTTCTTCACCCAGATCGGTCCCGAAGGCGTCGCCATCATGACCGACATCAATCTTTACCTGGATTTCGCGCTCAAGCTCTTCCTGGTGTTCGGGGTCACCTTCGAGATTCCGGTCGCGGTGCTGGTGCTGATCGTCGCTCGCGTCATCAGCTGCGACGCGCTGGCCGACAAGCGCCGCTACATCATTGTCGGCTGCTTCTTCGTGGCCATGTTCATCACGCCACCGGACGCCCTGTCGATGGCCATGCTGGCCATTCCCATGTGGCTGCTGTTCGAGACCGGTCTGTTCTTCGGCCGCATCATCGAGAAGCAGCGCAGGCAGGAGGCTGACTGAGTCCTCAGAGCCCGGTCATCCGTTGCGCATGAAAAAGCCCCGGGTGTTTCCGGGGCTTTTTCCACCATGCCGCTATGCCGCTATGCCGGCAGGTGATCAGACACCGACCACCCCGCCATCGTTCTTCCAGATCACCACGGTCGCCGAACGCGGCCGACCCATGCTGCCGGTGATGCCCGGCTCGCCTTCCGGCCAGTTGCTGAACGCCGTGGCATCGGTCAGCAGCAGGCTGTCACTGACGGCGTTCGGACCACTGTTCTCGCCGGGGTGCTGGATGTTGATGAACACGGTCTTCTGGTCGGGCGTGAACGTGATGCCGGTGACCTCACAGCCATCCGGACCGACCAGGAAACGGCGAATCTCCTTGCTGACCGGATCGGCCACCAGCATCTGGTTGTTGCCCTGGCCGGCATTGCGGCCGGTGTTGGCATTGCTGCCGTCAGTCTGGATCCAGAGCAGTCCGTTGGGCGAGAACGCCAGGCCGTCCGGGCTGTTGAACGTGTTGTCGACGGTGACATTGGACGACCCCAGGTTGAGTCCGGCCTGGCCGGCTGCCGGCGTAGGGTTGCCTGCCAGCACGAACAGATCCCACTCGAAGGCCAGCGCTGCGGCATCGCCACCCGCCTCACGCCAGCGGATGATCTGACCAAAGCGGTTGTCAGTGCGTGGGTTTGCGTCGTCGGTGACGCTGCGACCACTGTTGTTGGTCAGCGTCAGATAGACTTCGCCGCTGCGCGGATGCACGGTGACCCACTCCGGACGGTCCATGCGCGTCGCCGCGACCGCATCCGCTGCGAGACGGGTCTTGATAAGCACCTCGCCCTGATCGGCGAAACGGGCATCAGCCGCCAGCACCGGATTGGCGACCTTGTCGAGCAGGATCCACTCACCGACACCCATCATGTCACCGCTGACATCCCCGTTGAGGAATCGCGCCACGTAAAGCTTGCCGGTGTCGAGCAGGTTGCGGTTGTTGGCGAGATTGCCTTCGATGTACTTGCCCGCCGACACGAACTTGTAGACATAGTCATTGGCCTGGTCATCTCCCATGTAGACAACAACACGGCCATCCGCAGCCAGCGTCATGGCGGCATTCTCGTGCTTGATGCGTCCGAGCGCCGTGCGCTTGCGAGGCAGTGATGTCGGATCGAAGGGATCGATTTCGACGATCCAGCCGAAGCGGTTGGCCTCGTTGGGCTCCAGCTCGTAATCGAAGCGGTCATCCAGCTCGTGCCAGCGGTAGCCGGAACCGGATGCGCTGATGCCGTAACGCAACAGGCTGGCGTCGGCGGGCGCAGTGCCGGAATTGGCACCGAAGTAACCGTTGAAGTTCTCTTCGCAGGTCAGGTAGGTGCCCCAGAGCGTGAAGCCGTTGCCGCAATTGTTGAGCGTCCCGTAGGCAATGCGACCGCTGGTCTCGGTACTGGTCTTCATCAGCGCGTGTCCGGCGGCGGGACCGGTGATCTGCATCGGGGAATTGCCTGTCAGGCGGCGGTTGTACGGGGAATCGATCTGGACTTGCCAGGCCCCCGACACGCGCTTCACGTGCAGCACGGAAATGCCGTGACCATTCTGTGCCTTGAGCACCTTGTCCAGGGTCCAGACATCCGGATAGGTCTGGCCGGCCTCGGGCTTGTAGAAATACTCGAGGTTGATGTACTCGTGATTCATCACCAGCAAACCTTCATCGCTCTGCGTGGCACCGTCGAGCGGGAAGAAATGCATGCCGTCGTGGTTGTCGCCGACCTGAAGGGCCTGGTCGGCAGCCGTTTCGGACGCATCGCCTTTCCAGGCCGGGGACGTGCTGAAGAGTGGCGAACCCCACGGCGCCATGACCTGATAACTGTAGCCGGACGGCACGATGACCTGACCACCACTGCTCGCCGGCACGGCTGCAAAACCCAGCCTGGCGGCCGGAGCCACTGCCGTTCCTCCAGAGCCGCTGCTGCCTCCGCCGCAGGCACTCAGCGTGCCGCCCATGAACAGCGCTGCCGACAGGCCGACACCGCTCTTCAGCAGGGTACGACGTGACATCGCGCGCTCGACGACCTCGTTGAAATGGGGATGGTGCTCGGGACTGACGGAAACGTCTTCCTGATCGATCAACTTCATGTCACTCACTCCGGATAATGGTTGCCTGGGGCAGGCAACCGGGTAACAGGAATGAGTCTGTGGATGATGCGTTACAGTTCGCTGAAGCTCCTGTGACCATTCTCGTTTCGTACTGGTTTTGTAAACCGTATCGCCAGCCAGTGACAAAATCGCTACGGTCAGTCACAAAAACAACAAGCACTCAGGCAGGTATCCCCTCATGCAACTGCGCGTACTCGCTCTCGCCGCCGCCATCGCCCTCACCGGCTGCAGCGAAGATGAAGCCCTCGAAAACACCAGCACCACCGGCGGCGACAGCGCCGGCGAAGTCGCCAATGGAAATGACAGCGGCTCCGATGATGACGGCACCGATGGCAATGGTGGCGACAACGACGGTGACAGCGGTGGTGACGATGGCTCGGGCGGGGAAACGACCGGCTACGGCATCCCCGGACCTGCCGACCCCCTGCAGGCCGTACTTCAAGATCAGCTCTTTGCAGCCCTGATCGGCGGCAGCGTCCAGGCCCCCGAACAGCTGCCAGCCGAAGCCGTGCTGACCTGCCTCAACGACACCGTATCTATCAAGGCCGTCGACCTGATCGATGCCCTCGCCGCCGATGCGGCCGCAGGCCAGGCCGCGCTGACCGCACCGCAGGACAGCCAGCTCGCCGTCAGCGTCCAGGATCTCCTGCTCTCCACTGGCGGTCTGCTGCTGTCACTGACCGGCGACACCTCCTGCACGCTGGATCCGGAAGCCGGTACCGGCCTCCCGCTGCCAGGCGACCTGCCCAGTGAATTCCCCGGTTCGCCGGATGACTTCACGGCACTGCTGACCATGCTGCAGCAAGGTGGTGGCGGCAATCTGCCGCTGAGTCCGGCCATGCTGGGCGAGATCACCACCCAGCTCGATACCGTCATCGCCCAGATCGAACAGAATGGTGGCGAACCGGCTGCACCGCTGGTCAGTGCCCTGACGGTGGTCTCCGGCCTGCTTGATGGCGTCATCGGCGTGCTGACGCTGGGTGCCGACGATCCGGCAGCCGTGCCGGGGGCCATCGAGTCGCTGCTGACCGGTCTGGCGGGCAACCTGACCGCCCTCGCACCATCCGGTGCCGGCGGCTTCAATCCGGACCAGCTGACCAGCCTGCTCGATCCATCCCAGCTCACCGGGCTGTTCGAGGCATCCCCGATTCCGATGCCGGGCGCTGACGGCTTTGACCCGGAAGCCGCCTTTGCCCAGTTCACCGGTGCCTTCGACACCCTGGTCAGCACGCTGACCGGTCTCTTCGGCTCCTCGCCGATCCCGGTCCCGACGCCGTAAGCGCGCACCACACCCGTTGCATGCACAGGCCCGGTCATCCCGGGCCTGTGTCATTCCGGCCCGCGAAAATACCCAACGCCAGCCATTCCGGTGTATGGTAGGACGCTTCCCGGCTACACCCACCGCATTCATGAACACCACCCTGCGCCAGCAGCTCGCCACCCTGATCGCCACGCCCAGCATCACCTGCACCGATGCCTCCATGGACATGGGCAATCTGGCTGTGGTCGAGCACATCGCAAGCTGGGCGACCGAGCTCGGCTTCCGCTGCGAGCTGCAACACGTGGCCCCCGGCAAGGCCAATCTGATCGCCACCCTGGGTGAAGGCCCCGGCGGACTGGTGCTGTCCGGACATACCGATACGGTCCCCTACGATGCCGCGCGCTGGAAAAACGACCCGTTCACGCTGACCGAACGTGACGGCAAGCTGTATGGCCTGGGAACGGCCGACATGAAAGGCTTCTTTCCGCTGGCGCTGGCAGCCGCCCACGAGGCCGCCAGCGTGATCCGCGCGGGAGGTCGCCTGCACGCACCGCTGATCCTGCTCGCCACCTGCGACGAGGAAACCAGCATGGCTGGCGCTCGCGCGCTGGTAGCTGCCGGCAAGCCCAGGGCGCGCTTCGCGGTGATCGGCGAACCCACCGGGCTGAAGCCGCTGCGCCTGCAGAAGGGCGTGATGATGGAGCGCCTGGTCATCGAGGGCCGCAGCGGCCACTCCAGCGACCCCGCGCTGGGACACAGCGCACTCGATGCCATGCATGCCGCGCTGGGTGAGCTGATCGGTTTCCGCCGCGAGCTGGCCGAACGCCACCACAACCCGCTGTTCACGGTGCCGACGCCTACCCTTAACCTGGGCTGCATCCACGGCGGCGACAATCCCAACCGCATCTGCGCGCGCTGCGAACTGCAGTACGACCTGCGTCCTCTGCCTGGCATGGCCATGAACGAGCTGCGCGCCACCATCGCGCAACGACTGGCTCCGCTGGCCGAGCAGTTCCAGGTCAGCATCCGCAGCGAACCGCTGTTTGCCGGTACGCCGGCCATGGAAACTCCGGCCGACTCGCCCCTCGTGCTCGCCGCCGAAGCCCTCACCGGCCACGCCTCCGGTGCCGCCGCCTTCGGTACCGAGGCACCCTATTTGCAGGAGCTGGGCATGGACGCGCTCATCCTCGGGCCGGGCGACATCGATACCGCGCACCAGCCCGACGAGTTCGTCGCCATCGACCGCCTGCAGCCCACCATCAGCCTGCTGAGCGCGCTGATCCGGCGCTTTTGCCTGTCGGCCTGATGCGCCTATACAATCCCGGTTCACCGATGGGCGCCCGCCGCGCCCCCACCCTTGCAGGGCCAGCACCTTGAGCAGCCAGAATCCCTTCCAGGACACCATGTCAGACCAGTATGTGCACTGGTTCCGCAACTCGGCCCCGTACATCAACGCGCACCGTGGCAAGACCTTCGTGCTGCTGTTCGGCGGCGAAGCGGTCAACCATGACAACTTCCGCAACATCGTGCATGACATCGCGCTGCTGCACTCGCTGGGCATCAAGCTGGTGCTGGTGCATGGCGCGCGCCCGCAGATCGACGAAAACCTGGTCGAGTACGGCCTCGAAACGCCCTACCACAACGGCCTGCGCGTTACCACGCGCGAAGCCCTGCGCTGCGTGATGGACGCGGTCGGCGCCATCCGCCTGGAGATCGAGGCGCTGCTGTCCATGGGTCTCGCCAACTCGCCGATGTTCGGCGCCAAGATCGATGCCGTGTCCGGCAACTTCATCACCGCCAAGCCCTACGGCGTGCGTGACGGCGTCGACTTCGCCCTCACCGGCGAGGTGCGCGCGGTGGACACCGAGGTCATCAACAAGAACCTGCAGAATCACCACATCGTGATTCTCGGTCCGACCGGCTATTCGACCACCGGCGAAGTCTTCAACCTGCTCGCCGAAGATGTCGCGGTGTCCGTGGCCACCGCGCTGCAGGCAGACAAGCTGATCTGCCTGGGCGAGCGCGAGGGCATCGTCGATGACAACGACGACCGCCTGCTGCGCGAGATGATCCCCAACGAGGTCGACCAGTACCTGCGCAACCGCCCCATCGACAGCGAGCTGCTGCGCCACATGAACGCCGCCCGCGAAGCCTGCCGCGAAGGCGTCAAGCGCGTGCACATCATTTCCTATGTGCGCGATGGCGCCCTGCTCCAGGAGCTGTTCACCCGTGACGGCTCCGGCACGCTGATCACCCATGACCCCTACGAAGAGATCCGCACCGCGGAGATCGAGGATGTCGGCGGCATCATCGAGCTGATCGAGCCGCTGGAGGAGGAAGGCATTCTGGTGCGACGTTCGCGCGAGAAGCTGGAGAACGAGATCGGCCACTTCGCCGTGGTCGAGCGTGACGGCATGATCATCGGCTGTGCCGCGCTCTATCCGCTGCCGATCATCAAGGGCGAGGAGCCGGCCGGCGAGATCGCCTGTGTCGCCATCCACCCGAACTACCGCAAGAGCGATCGCGGCAGCGAGCTCATGGACTTCCTGCAGAAACGTGCCGTCAGCAAGGGGCTGCGCCGGCTTTTCGTGCTCACCACGCGCACCGGCCTGTGGTTCCAGGAGCACGGCTTCGAACCCGCCTCGGTCGACGACCTGCCCTCGCAGCGCAAGTCCTTCTACAACTACCAGCGCAACTCGCTGGTGCTCAGCAAAGCCATTTGACGCAAGGATTCACGAGATGACAGACATCACCCCCAACATGCGCAAGTTCTCCTCCCAGGTGGTGGATGGCGTCGAAGCCGCACCGGGCCGCGCCATGCTGCGCGCCGTCGGCTTCACCGACGAGGACTTCAAGAAGCCGCAGATCGGCATTGCCTCGACCTGGGCCAATGTCACCCCCTGCAACATGCACATCAACAAGCTCGCCGAGGAAGCCGAGAAGGGCGCCAACGCGGCCGGCGGCAAGGGCGTGATCTTCAACACCATCACCATCTCCGACGGCATCGCCAACGGCACCGAAGGCATGAAGTACTCGCTGGTGTCGCGCGAGGTCATCGCCGACTCCATCGAGACCGTGGCCGGCTGCGAAGGCTTTGACGGCATCGTCGCCGTCGGCGGCTGCGACAAGAACATGCCCGGCTGCATCATCGGCATGGCGCGCCTGAACCGTCCGTCCATCTTCGTCTATGGCGGCACCATCAAGCCCGGCTACGGCCACACCGACATCATCTCGGTGTTCGAGGCCGTTGGTCAGCACGCCAAGGGCGACATGGACCTGATCCAGGTCAAGCAGATCGAGGACACCGCGATTCCGGGGCCGGGTTCCTGCGGCGGCATGTACACCGCCAACACCATGGCCTCCGCCATTGAAGCCCTGGGCATGTCCCTGCCCGGCTCCAGCGCGCAGGATGCCATCGGCAGCGACAAGGCACTGGACTGCTTCCGCGCTGGCGAACAGGTCATCGAGCTCCTGCGCCGCGACATCAAGCCGCGCGACATCATGACCCGCAAGGCCTTCGAGAACGCCATCCGCGTCATCATCGCGCTGGCCGGCTCCACCAACGGCGTGCTGCACCTGCTCGCCATGGCCAACGCGGTCGACGTCGATCTCACGCTGGATGACTTCGTCGAGCTGGGCAAGGTCACCCCGGTGCTGGCCGACCTGCGCCCGTCCGGCAAGTACATGATGTCCGAGCTGGTTGCCATTGGCGGCATCCAGCCCCTGATGAAGCGCATGCTGGATGCCGGCATGCTGCACGGCGATGTCATGACCGTGACCGGCAAGACCTTGGCCGAGAACCTGGCCGACGTGCAGGACTACCCGGCCGGTCAGGACATCATTCGTCCCTTCGACAACCCGATCAAGAAGGATTCGCACCTGGTCATCCTGCGCGGCAACCTGTCGCCGACCGGCGCCGTGGCCAAGATCACCGGCAAGGAAGGCCTGCGCTTCGAAGGCCGCGCGCGCGTCTACCACGGCGAAGAAGCGGCGCTGGCAGGCATCCTGAACGGCGAAGTGGTCGCCGGCGACGTCATCGTGATCCGTTACGAAGGCCCCAAGGGCGGCCCGGGCATGCGCGAAATGCTGTCGCCGACGTCGGCCGTGATGGGCAAGGGTCTGGGCAAGGAGGTCGCGCTGATCACCGACGGCCGCTTCTCCGGCGGCTCGCACGGCTTCGTGGTCGGCCACATCACGCCGGAAGCCTTCGAGGGCGGTCCGATCGCCCTGCTGGAGAACGGCGACCCCATCACCATCGATGCCGAGACACGCGAGATCACGGTCGGCGTCTCCGACGCCGTGCTCGCCGAGCGCAAGGCGGCATGGGTGCAGCCCAAGCCCGTCTACACCCGCGGCGTGCTCGCCAAGTACGCCAAGCTGGTGTCCAGTGCCTCCGAGGGCGCCGTGACGGACAAGTAAGCACCCATGTCCGTCTGGACAGGTCTGCTCCAGCCCCCGGTCAGCGCCCTGCTGACCGGGGAGCCGCTGCGCGATTTCCGGCGCAACCGGCTCGAACTGAAGCGCCGCATCACCGGCCAGCCGCACCGCCTCACGCTGTGGCTGCGCGCCGATGACCCGCAGGCGTTCGTGCTGCTCCAGATCCTGCCGGACCTGGTCAGGCAGCTTCCGCTCGAGACCGGCATTCGACTCCTGCATGGCAGTGATGCCGACACCTGCCCCGAGCCGCAACGGCAGCAGGCATTCGCGCTGGACGATGCACGCCGCCAGGCCCAGCGCCGTGCCGGACACTACGCCAGCGCAGCCCTGCACTAAGGCGGTGAGTGGTATGTCGGCCTGGATCGTCTCGAGCATCTGCGTCAACGCCTCGCTGCGCTCGGCCTCGGGACGCTGCCAGCAATTCCGCTGGTCACGCCTGACGATCCCTCAGGTGCTGACGTGATTGCTCCGGATGGCTGCACCCTGCAGCTGTTCTTCTCGTTTCGCAGCCCCTACTCCTGGCTGGCGCTGGATCGCGTGCGCGAACTGGCGGACAGGCACCAGTTGCCACTGCGCCTGCGTCCGGTGCTGCCCATGGTGATGCGCGGCCTGCCGGTTCCCGCCATCAAGCGCCGCTACATCCTGCTCGACGCCAAGCGCGAAGCCGACCGTCACGGCATTCCCTTCGGTCGCATCTGCGACCCGGTTGGTGTCGGCGTGGAGCGCTGCATGGCCGTCTGTCATGCCGCCCGCGCCAGCGGCCGGCATGAGCACCGGAGACGTGGACGCCGCGCTGAAGCACGACGACTGGCGCGAGGCTGCGGAGCGTCATCGTGCCGACCTCTTCGATGCCGGCCTCTGGGGCGTACCCGGGCTGGTGCTGAACCGGCATGGCCGGCGCCTTGCCGCCACCTGGGGCCAGGACCGGCTCTGGGTCATCACCGATACCCTGCAGCAGCTGTCACGAGAGACCCGTCATGACTGAAACCGTCGCCGTGCTAGGCGCCAGCCCCAACCCGGCGCGTTACAGCTTCAAGGCCGTTCGCATGCTCACGCAGTACGGTCACACCGTGCTGCCGGTGAACCCGGCGCAGACCGAGATTGACGGCATTCCCGTGGTGTCGTCGCTGGGCGCGATCACCACGCCGGTCGACACCCTCACGCTCTATGTCGGTCCGGCACACCTGCCGCGCCTGGTGCCGGACATCCTCGCGCTCAGACCGGGACGGGTCATCTTCAACCCCGGCACCGAAGTGCCCGCCATCATGCAGCAGTTGCAGGCTGCCGGCATACCCTGCGAGGCCGCCTGCACCCTGGTGCTGCTGCGTTCAGGGCAATTCTGACCGCTGCCTGCAGAGTCCCCAGCAGCCCGCACATTTGACACTGCGCCCTGTCTTATCTACCCTAGCTGGCCATAAAACAGACAATAAAGCACCGAGGGATTCGACATGAGCACGGCATGGACGCGCCTGGGGACCACGCTGGCCCTGGCCATCGCACTGGCAGCCTGCGGCAGCGAAGACGACGTCAGCACGACATCCGGCAGCGCCAACCCCGCCACCCCGCCTGCGGCATCCGCCCGCGTGCAGCCGGACATCCTGCCCGGTGAAGACACCGTCACAACCAGCCTGCCCGTGGCCGCCATGCCACGCATCACCACCCTGGGCACGCGCGCCGAAACCAGTCGCGACTATGGTCGCTCGGCGGGCACCGACAACGGCAACCTGGACTGGAGCGCCTTCTCCTACGATCGTCCTGCCGAGTTTGCCGGCATGGTCACCCTGCCCACCCAGCTCATCACCATGGACGATGGCACCCGCCTCGCCGCCAAGGTCACCCTGCCGGCCGGCAGCACGGGACAGGCTGCCAGCGGACGCTTCCCGGTGGTGCTGGTGCAGACCTCCTACAACAGCGAGTTCGGCAGCTACGTCGCAGCCATCGGCGGTGCCGACCCCTACATCGTGCAACGCGGCTACGCCACCGTGGTCGTCGACGTGCGCGGCACCGGCAACTCCGAAGGCCAGTGGGAAGCCTTCAGCGCGCGCGAACAGGCCGACTACCGCCAGGTCGTCGACTGGGTGGCGCAGCAGTCCTGGTCGGATGGCCGGATCGGCCTGTACGGCGTCTCCTATCTCGGCATCACCAGCGTGCTCACCGCCGCCCAGCAGCATCCCGCCGTCAAGGCCGCCTTTCCCATCGTGCCCATCGGTGATGGCTACCGTGACGTGGTATTCACCGGTGGCCAGGTCAACGCCACCTTCATTCCGCTCTGGCTGACCCTTGTCACCGCACTGGGCCTGCCCACCTATGGCGTGGCGCAAACCGATCCCATGGTGGCATTCACTGCCCTGGTCGACCACCTCATCGGTGCGGTCGCCAACTTCCAGCTGCCCACCGCGCTCAAGGCCGTGATCGGTGACAGCGAAACCGCCTACGACAACGACTTCTGGGCAGTACGTTCGCCCATGGAACAGGCCGCACGGATCACGGTCCCCACCTTCGTGGTCGGCGGCTTGCAGGACCTGTTCCAGCGCAGCGAACCGATGTGGTTCGAGCGCCTCAAGGACCGCGTGCCGACCAAGTTGCTGATCGGTCCCTGGACACACATCGCCGCCGCCAACGTGCCCTCGGACGGTCTGCCGGCAGATGGCATCCCGCGCATGAACCAGATCCTGCTGCGCTGGTTCGATCACTACGTGAAGGGCATCACCGCCGCCCGTGCCGATCAGATCCCCAACGTCACCCAGTTCGTCACTGGCCACGGCTATGCCACCGCCACCGACTGGCCGCATGCCCGCCTCGGTGCGCGACGGCTGTTCCTGCATGGCGACAAGAGTCTGGGCACGAGCGCGCCGCAAACCGCCGAAGCCACCGCGCTGGTGCCACAGTCACCGCTGCAGGGGCTGTGTTCCGCCAGCACCTCGCAGTGGACGGCAGGTGCTGCCGGTCTGCTGCCGCTGCCCTGCTTCGACGATGACCGCATCAATCAGCTCAGCTCGGCCGTGTTCAGCACCGCGCCACTGACCGAGGACCTGTACCTGAACGGCCCCATCCAGGCCGACATCTGGGTCTCCACCACCTCGCTGGATGCCGGTCTGTCGGTACGGGTTTCCGATCTTGATCCAGTCACCGGCAAGGCGACGCCGCTCAGCAACGGCCTGCTCACTGCCTCGCTGCGCCAGGTCGATGCCAGCCGCTCGCGCTATGTCGATGGCATGATGCTCCAGCCCTGGCATCCCTTTACCAAGGCGTCGCTGCTGCCGGTCACGCCCAACGAGCCGATGCTGATGCGCGTGGAGATCTTTCCGACCAGCGCGCTGCTGAAGAAAGGCCATCGCCTGCAGATCAGCCTTGCCGCCAGCAACCTGCCACAGGGTCTGGCCCCGGCACCGTCCCTGCTGCGCGGACTGCTCGGCGCCCTGACCATCCACAACACGCCCGAGCTGCCGTCCAGCGTGGTGCTGCCGGTGGTGCCCGCCAGCGTGCTCAACTGAGCGCGCGGGTTCGCATCCAGCCGGCGATGCTGTAACGCAGGCACCGTGACGGCCTGACCTCGTGCGGCAGGTCGTCACTGCGGAACACCACCAGCGTGCCTCCCTCCGGCGGCACCACCACCTCGCCTGCCGACGGCGAATGCAGCACCAGTTCACCACCACCATCCGCGGGCCATCCCGGTTCGTTCAGGTAGGTGACCGTCGAGATCACCCGCTCGCCCTGACCCGGCCGCCCGGCGGCGCCGGCCTGATGGCGATCGACATGGCGGCGGTAGCCCGCCCCCGGCGGATAGCAGGCGTAATGTGCCTCGACCTCGGCCAGCGCCAGAAACAGCTGTTCGTTGAGCACTCTGCGCAAGCCGTCCAGACAAGCCAGATAATCGCCGCCTGCACGCCACTCCGGCTGCAGCCAGGTCATGCGATCACCTCGGATGTCGCTGCGCTGCTGGCGCAGCTCGCCACGACCGATGGCCGCCGGCTGCAACGCGCCAGCGGCATCCAGCGCCTGCAACTCGGCCCGCAGCGCCGTGCAGGCATCGGTCGAAAAGAATCCGGGCAGCACGGCATGACCGTCGGCCACCAGGGCATCGACAACCGGCAGCCAATGGCCGGGGTCGAAAGCAGGTATGATGTCGCCCTGTTCCCGCGATCTGGTCATCATGAATTACCGTCACCATTTTCATGCCGGCAACTTTGCCGACGTCATGAAGCACAGCCTGCTCATGGGGCTGCTCGCCGCCCTGCAGAAGAAAGACACGCCGTTCTGCTACCTCGACACCCATGCCGGCGCCGGAGTCTACGACCTGCACGGCACCCAGGCCCAGAAGACCGGTGAATACCTGCAGGGCATCGAGCGTCTGGATGATCACCGCGGAGCCCCGCCCTGGGTGGCCAGCTACCTGCAGGCCGTGCTCGCTCGCCAGGCCAGCGGCGCACGCAGCGACTATCCCGGCTCGCCCTGGCTGGCCGTGCACGCGCTGCGCCCCCAGGACCGCGCCATCCTCATCGACGTGCAGCATGCCGAAGTCGCCAGCCTGCGTCATCACTTCAAAAATGACGCGCGGGTCGCGGTGCACCAGCGCAACGCCTACGAGGGACTGACCGCGCTGATCCCGCCCAAGGAAAAACGCGGTCTGGTGCTGATCGATCCGCCCTACGAGATCGAGCGCGACAACTACCCGCAGATCACCAAGCTGATCACGGCCGCCCATGCCAAATGGCCCACCGGCGTCTACGCGATCTGGTTCCCGATCAAGCAGCGCGCGCCCATCGTGCGCTTCTACCGCGAACTGATGAACAGCGGCATTCCCAAGCTGCTGACCTGCGAGCTGCTGATGCAGCCCGATGACAACGCGCTCGGTCTCAACGGCTCCGGCCTGCTGGTGGTGAATCCGCCCTGGGGCTTCGATACAGGCGCCCGCGAGACCCTGCGCTGGCTCAATGACCGCCTGTCGGATCACCCCCAGCGCAGCTGGAATACCCGTTGGCTGGCCAATATAGAGTAAGTACTCTAAACTGTTTGCCCTTCGTACCACCTGACGTGAGCCGCCACGATGTCCAAGGAATCGCTGGGCTACAATGCCCAGAAAGCCTATGTCGCCACCATGATGCAGATCGTCGGTCGCGGCCTTGCCGCCACCAGCCGCGTCGATGCTGCCGTGCAGGCCGAACTGGCCGCCTTCCCGGCCGGCTACCAGATCTGCATGACCGTGCATCCGTCCGGTCCGTCGTTCTTCCTGCGCATGCAGGATGGCGGTGTCGCCAGCCTGGTGTCGGCGCCGGTCGGCAAGCCTGACCTGACCATTCGCTTCAAGCACCTGTCGCACGCCTTCCTGGTGTTCTCTTTCCAGGAGGGAACCGCCCAGGCCTTCGCCAATGACCGCATGATTGCCGACGGGAACCTGTCGCACTCCATCCGTCTGGTGCGCTGCCTGAACAAGATGGAAACCCTGATTCTGCCGAAGCTGGTCGCCGAACGCGCCGTCAAGCGCTACGACACGCTGCCCCTCACCGAAAAAGTCGCCAAGGCCGCCCGCATCTACGCGCTGGTCGCCAAATCCTTTGTTGCAGGAATCTGATCATGAGCAAGCCCTACTACGAATTCTTCTGCCCGGTGAAGGTCATCGCCGGCCATGCCGCCCTTGAACACGTGCCGTTCGAGCTCAGCATCCTCGGCGTCAAGCGCCCCATGGTCATCACCGACAAGGGTGTGCGCGGCGTCGGTCTGCTCAACCATGTCGAGGCCGCCTTCGGTGCCGCTGACGCACAGATCGCCGCCATCTTCGATGACGTGCCGCCCGACAGCTCGCTGCAGACCGTGCGTGCCGCCGCCCAGGCCTACCGCGCCGCCAACTGCGACGCCATCATCGCCATCGGTGGTGGCTCGGTGATCGACACCTCCAAGGCAGTCAACATCCTGGTCTCCGAAGGCGGTGACGACCTCCTCGTCTACTCCGGCGCCCATGTGCTGAAGAATCCGCTGAAGCCGCTGTTCGTGGTCCCGACCACCTCCGGCACCGGTTCGGAAACCACCGCCATCGCGGTCATCTCCGACTCCGAAAAGGGCGTGAAGATGCCCTTCATGTCCTACTTCCTGATGCCCAACGCCGCCGTGCTCGATCCGCGCATGACGCTGACCCTGCCCGCGCACATCACCGCCATGACCGGCATGGACGCCATGACCCATGCGGTCGAGGCCTTCACCTGCCTGGCGCACAACCCGATCAGCGATGCCTATGCCCAGGGCGCCATCACCAAGATCGCCGCCAACCTGCTCAAGGTGCTGGACAACCCCGCCGATGCCGACGGCCGCCTCGAGCTGGCCCAGGCCTCGACCATGGCCGGCGTCGCCTTCTCCAACGCCATGGTCGGTCTGGTGCACGCCCTCGGCCACTCGCTGGGCGCGGTCTGCCACCTGCCGCACGGCCTGTGCATGAACCTGTTCCTGCCCTACGCGCTGGAATACAACAAGGACAGCAATGGCGACCGCATCGCCGAGCTGCTGCTGCCGCTGGCTGGCGCCGATGTCTATGCCGCCACCCCGGCCGCCCAGCGCGCCGACCGCGCCATCGCCGAGATCAAGCGCCTGCGTGACGAGATCCATGCCCGCTGCAAGCTGCCGCGCACGCTGCAGGAAACCGGCAAGGTCAGCCGCGAGCAGCTCGACCAGATCGCTCGCCTGACCCTGGACGACGGCGCCATCATCATGAATCCGAAGGAGGCCGATCTGGGTCAGATCAAGGCGATCCTGGAGCTGGCCTGGGGTTGATCCGGGCCATGTGACGCCTGGGGGTGGCTGAACACCGCTCAAAACACGCCGTGAATACGTCCCTGTAGGCTCGCGCGCGCCATCCATGGCGCGCGACGGTTTTGAACGGCATCCAGCCACCCTGCCACTGGCGCTCCAGCATCGAGTCGTCAATCAAACGACTGGCAACATGCTCAGCCAGCGCGCTGGCTCGCTGCCGACAGCCAGGAAATGGCCGTTGAGCAGGGTGTCGCGCTCGTTGTAACGGAAGGGACGGCCGCGCAGATCGACCAGATGGCCTCCGGCCTGCTCCAGCACGACCTGGGCGGCGGCGGTGTCCCATTCGCTGGTGGGGCCGAAGCGCGGGTAGGCGTCGGCCACCCCCTCGGCGACCGCGCAGATCTTGAAGGCCGATCCGGCTGGCACAGACTCCACCATCCCCCAGACTTCTTGCAGGGCCGTTTCGAAGACCTGGAGCTGTTCGAGTCCGTGGCGTCGACTCACCGTCAGGCGCAAGGGGCGCTCGCCAGGCTGCGGCAGCGGCGCCACCCGGACCGGCTGCCAGACAGCCTCAGCCGCCACCCCGCCTGCATCCGATGCCGCCACGCGCCACGCCCCCAGCCCCTCGGCCGCGACGTAGCTGATGCCCGTCACGGGACCATGAACAACACCCAGCACGGCTCGGCCACCGCGCACCCAGGCGATGTTCACCGAGAACTCGCCGTTGCGCGCAAGAAACTCCCTGGTGCCATCCAGCGGATCCACCACCCAGCACGATGGCCAGGTGGCGCGCTGGCTGAGCTCGTCTTCGGCGGACTCTTCCGAGAGCAGTGCAATCGTCGGTGCAAGCTGTCGCAAGCCCTCCGCAATCACGTCATGCGCGGCCAGATCGGCCGCCGTCAGCGGCGAGGCATCGGACTTCTCCTGCACCGCCCAGCGTGCGGGATCCTCGTAGATGGCGAGGATGGCCTGTCCCGCTGCGATCGCGACCCGGCGCACCGCCTCCAGATCCTCGCGCCCCACCACGCCAGCGTCATCAAAGGGCATTGCCCGACCTCCTGCCAGCCTGCACAGTCAGGCCGGATTTGTCATACTCGCACGCATGATAACGACACCGACACCCGACTGGTCAGCCATCGACACCGTCATCCTGGACATGGATGGCACTGTCCTTGACCTGCACTTCGACAACCGTTTCTGGCTGCATCACCTGCCGGCCGCCTACGCCGCACGACACGGCATGTCCCAGGCGGAGGCGCTCCAGCATCTCGTCGGCCTCTTCAACGGCCAGCAGGGCACGCTGAACTGGTACTGCGTGGATTACTGGAGCGCGCAGGTCGGCTTCGACATCGCAGCCCTCAAGCCCGAGCTCAAGCACCTGATCCAGCCGCGCGTCGATGCCTTCGACTTCCTCGCCCGCCTGCATGCCAGCGGTCGCCAGGTGCTGCTCGCCACCAACGCGCACCGCGCCAGCCTTGAGCTGAAGCTTGCCGAAACCACCATGGGCCAGTGGTTTCATGCCTTGGTGAGTTCGCACGACTACGGCCACGCCAAGGAAGAGCAGGCGTTCTGGCAGCGCCTGCGTCAGGAGCACCCGTTCGATCCGGCCCGAACCCTGTTTTTGGATGACAGCGAGGCCGTGCTCGACAGTGCCCGCCGCTTCGGCATCGCCTGGCTGATCAGCATCGTCACCCCCGACAGTCAGACCCCGCCACGCACCGGATTGCGCTATCCCGCCATTGACCGCTTTGCCGAGCTGGCACTCCCCGACAGCGCGCACGCGCCGCGGGAGCTGACGGCATGAGCGAAACCGGCAGCGGCGTGCGCATCGACAAATGGCTGTGGGCGGCGCGCTTCTTTCGCACCCGCTCGCTGGCCAAGGCGGCCATCGAGGGTGGCCAGGTCCATATCGACGGCCAGCGCGTCAAGGTAAGCCGCGAGCTGCGACCGGGCATGGTGCTGACCGTGCGCCAGGGCTTCGACCACAAGACCGTGGAAGTGCTGGCGCTCAGCGAAGTACGTGGTCCTGCGCCTGTCGCGCAGCAGCTGTACCGTGAAACCGAAGACAGCGTGGCCGCTCGCGAAGCTCGCAGCGAGCAGCGCCACCTCGACAACCTCGCCCACCCCGACCATCGCCCGAACAAGAAGGAACGGCGCGCCATCCATCGCTTCCAGCGCTGGGAGGCTCCATGATCAAGCGCATGCCGCGCTGGATCCTGCTGGGCGCCTGGCTGCTCGCCTGCATCGCCGGCATGATCAACGTGGTAGGGTTCATGGGGCTGGAGCAGCACGCCATCACCCACCTTACCGGCACCAGCACCCTGCTCGGGGCGGCCATCGCGCAAGGCCAGGGCGGCCTCGCCCTGGAACTGGCTGGCGCCATCCTCGCGTTTCTGCTTGGCGCCCTGCTCAGCGGCCTCATCATCCGCAACACCAGCCTGTCGCTGGGACGTCACTACAACACCGTGCTGGCGCTGGAAGCCGGCTTGCTGGTACTGGCTGTGCCGCTGCTCGAACGGCACAGCCTGTCAGGACTCTACGTCGCCGCCACCGCCTGCGGCCTGCAGAACGCCATGGCCACCACCTACAGCGGCGCCGTCATCCGCACCACCCATCTCTCCGGCATGGTCACGGACCTTGGCCTGCTGCTCGGCCAGCTGCTGCGCGGCATCGTCATCGAGCGCCGTCGCCTGGCGGTGTGCCTGACCGTCATCAGCGGCTTCCTGATTGGCAGCCTGATCGGCGCCCTGCTGTTCAGCTGGCTGCAGTTCCGCACCCTGCTGGTACCCGCCGCCCTGACCGGGGTCACGGCATTGGCCTATGGCGCCTACCTCAGCCGCCACGGGCACCGGCACGAGCATGGCAACTCACGCTGAGCCTGCTGCAGACAGCATCTCGCGGGATGCCGTTCGTGGCAGACATCAGTCCCGGGCAACTTGCGTCATCCAGCGCCGGTCATCAAGGCTCAAGGTCAGCACATCCCCCTCATGCAGAGCCGCCACGCCCTCAGGCGTTCCCGTCATCACGATGTCACCGGGGCACAGGGTGAAAATGCCGGCGATGTGGCACAGCAGGTCGATGATCCCGGTGATCATGTCGGCACTGCTGCCGTGCTGGCGCTGCTCTCCGTTGACCTGCAGACCGACCTGGATGGCCGACAGCTCCGGGAAGCAGGACGGTGCCAGGAACCGCCCCATGGGCGCTGCGCCGTCAAAGGCCTTGGCGATCTCCCAGGGATGCCCCTTGGCCTTGAGCACGTTCTGCACATCACGCAAGGTCAGATCCAGCCCCACGCCAATGCCGGCAATCGCGGCACGCACCTCGCCTTCACTGACCACCCCGCTCAGCGGGCGCCCGATCAGCACGCTGATCTCGGTCTCGTGATGACACTCGCCACGTCCGGCCGGAATCGCGAACGCCGGCTGCAACGGCACCAGTGCCGTCGATGGCTTGAGGAAGAGAATCGGCGTCTCGGGAACGGCATTGCCAAGCTCGCGGGCGTGTGCGGCGTAGTTGCGGCCGACGCAGACGACCTTGCCGACCGGGAGGGCGATGATCTCGCCGTGTTCGTTGAGGTGCTGGTAGGGCATGGATATTCCTTGAGGAGAATGTGTTGCTGGCAGGTCGGCATGCCTCGGCCGGGACCGCCGCGAGTACGGTCCCGAGACAGCATGGCCGCGCAGCGGCAACCAGATCTCACAGATCGAAAATCTTCCCCGGATTCATCACATTGTTCGGATCGAACACCTGCTTGATCGCTTTCAGGTAAGCCACCTCGACCTCGGAGCGCGTGTAGGTCAGATAGGGCTTCTTGGTCATGCCGACACCATGCTCGGCGGAGATCGAACCGTTGTAGCGCTGCACCGTCTCGAACACCTGAACGTTCACGCCCTTGCACTTGGCGAAGAAGTCCTCCTTGGCCATGTCATCCGGCTTCAGGATGTTCAGGTGCAGGTTGCCGTCACCGATGTGGCCGAACCAGACCACGCGGAAATCCGGGTACTGCGCGGCGACGATCGCGTCGATGTCGGCGATGAACTCGGGCACGCGCGCGATCATCACCGAGATGTCGTTCTTGTACGGCGTGAAGCGCGCGATGGTCTCGGAGATATCCTCGCGCAGGCGCCACAGGTTCTTGGCCTGGGTCTCGGACTGGCCAAGCACGCCATCCACCACCCAGCCCTCGGCAACGCAGTGCTCGAAGATCGCCATGGCCTCATCGGCCATGTCCGGCGACAGCGCTTCGAACTCCAGCAGCGCGTAGAACGGCGTGGCCGTCTCGAACGGCCGCGGGATGCCTTGATGACCGGTGACAAGCTGCGTCGACAGCTCGGAGAAGAACTCGAACGCCGTCAGGTCGAGCTTGGCCTGGAACGCCTTGAGCACGTGCATCACGCTGGGGAAGTCCGGCGTGCCCAGCACCATGACCTGCAGGTTGCGCGGCGCGCGCTCGAGCTTCATGGTCGCCTCGACCACCAGGCCCAGCGTGCCCTCGGCACCGATGAACAGGTGGCGCAGGTCGTAGCCGGTGGCGTTCTTGATCATGTCCTTGTTGAGCTCGAGGATGTCGCCCTTGCCGGTGACGACCTTGAGGCCGAGCACCCAGTTACGCGTCATGCCGTACTTGATGACCTTGATGCCACCGGCGTTGGTGCCGATGTTGCCGCCCAGCTGCGAGGAGCCGGCCGAGGCGAAATCCACCGGATAGTACAGACCCTGCTCTTCGGCGAAATTCTGCAGCTGCTCGGTGACCACACCGGCCTGGATGCGCACGGCACGGTCCTCGGGAATGAACTCCAGCACCTTGTTGAGGTAGTCGAAGCTGATGACGACTTCGCCGTTCGCCGCGACGGCGCCCGCCGACAACCCGGTGCGGCCGCCCGAGGGCACGATGGCAAAGCCGGCTTCGTTGGCCAGCAGCACGACATCACGCACCTGCTCGACACTGGACGGAAACACGATGGCCGAGGGTGCCGGCGTATACATCCTGGTCCAGTCGCAGCCCCAGGTCTTCAGGCTGTCGGCATCGGTACGGACTCGCGACTCGCCGACGATCTCGGCAAGACGGGACAAGGTGGCAGGGGCGAGGCTCATCGTGGCTCCGGGTGCAGTTCAAGGCGGTCAATCCGCTCATTCTACCAGTCGACAACCGCCGCTGCAGTGGTCACGTCAGGGCAGCCTGACCGACAGGTCGCGGCCGGCCTCGCGTATTGCCCGCGCTGTGGTAGAATTCGCGACTTCTTTTTCCCCGACTTGAGTCCTCGCCATGAGCCAGTTCTCCCTCGACAAAGCCAAGATCCGCTTCCTGCTGCTGGAAGGCGTGCACAAGAACGCCCTCGACGTGCTCAGCGCCAATGGCTACACCAACATCGAATACCTGCGTGGTGCGCTGGACGAGGACGCGCTGATCGAGAAGATCAAGGACGTGCACTTCATCGGCATCCGGTCGCGCACGCAGCTCACCGAGAAGGTGTTCGCGGCAGCCAACAAGCTGATCGCGGTCGGCTGCTTCTGCATCGGCACCAACCAGGTCAACCTCAAGGCCGCCATGACGCGCGGCATCCCGGTCTTCAACGCGCCCTACTCCAACACGCGTTCGGTCGCCGAACTGGTGCTGGGCCAGCTCATCCTGTTGCTGCGCGGCATTCCGGAAAAGAACTTCCTGGTGCATCGCGGCGGCTGGTCCAAGTCGGCGGAAGGCTCCTTCGAGACCCGTGGCAAGACCCTCGGCATCGTCGGCTACGGCTCCATCGGCTCCCAGCTCTCGGTGCTGGCCGAAGCGCTGGGCATGCGCGTGATCTACTTCGACGTGGTCACCAAGCTGCCGCTTGGCAACGCTCGCCAGGTCACCTCCATGGACGAGCTGCTTGCCACTGCCGACGTAGTCTCGCTGCATGTGCCCGAGCTGCCATCCACCCGGAACATGATGGGCGCCGCCGAGTTCGCCAAAATGAAGAAGGGCGCCATCTTCATCAATGCCGCCCGGGGCACCACGGTCGACATCCCGGCCCTGGCCGAGGCCATCACGTCCAAGCACCTGAACGGCGCTGCCATCGACGTGTTCCCCAAGGAGCCCAAGGCCAATGACGAAATCTTCGAGTCCGAGCTGCGCGGCCTCGAGAATGTCATCCTGACCCCGCACATCGGTGGCTCGACTCTCGAAGCCCAGGCCAACATCGGCCTCGAAGTGGCCGAGAAGTTCGCGCGCTACTCCGACAGCGGCGCCACCATCACCGCCGTCAACTTCCCGGAAGTGGCGGTGCCGCAGGTGCCGGGCAAGCACCGTCTGCTGCACATTCACCAGAATGTGCCGGGCGTGCTCTCCGCCATCAACACCGTGTTCGCTGAAAACGGCATCAACATCAGCGCGCAATCGCTGATGACCAACGACGCCATCGGCTACCTGGTCATGGATGTGGACGCCGAGTACTCCGAGCTGGCGCTGTCCAAGCTGCAGCAGGTCAACGGCACCATCCGCACCCGCGTCCTGTTCTGAGCCCGGGAGCAGTCACGGTGACCGCGGCCACGCCTGAAGCCATTCAGCGTGGCCGCGGTCATTTCCGGGTACCGAAAACCGGCATACAGCTCTGGCTGACCGAGCTGCCGACCAGCAGCGCAGACACCGCATCCACGCCTCCCGTCATCGATACCCAGAGCCTGATTCGCGACTGGCTGGGCAGCATTCTCGGGCAGACGCTCACGCCGCAGGATCTGGCACACACGCCCCAGGGCAAGCCCTACCTGCGCCATCACCCGCTGCAGTTCAACCTCTCGCACACGCGCGATTGCCTGGTCATGGCGTGGCATGACCATCCGCAGCCGCTGGGAGTCGACATCGAGCGTCGCGACCGCGCCGCCGCCTTTGCCGCTCTCGCCAGACGCTATTTCCACCCCGGTGAACTACGCGACTGGCAGCAGTCTCCCCGGCACATGCAGGATGAAATCTGGCTGGCCATCTGGACCCGCAAGGAGGCTGTGCTCAAGGCTCAAGGCACCGGGCTGCGCACCGACCTGAAAAGCATAGACACCACCCAGAACCCCGTGCTGCTGCAGGAGCCGAGACAGCTTTTCCGACGTCACACCCTGCTCACCGATGAGCACATCATCTCGGTCGCCTGGCCGGACTGAGCAGCAATCGGTCCGGCGAGACTTGGTGCCCCCTCGTCCCCTGCAGTACCATCGCGCACATCTCGCCTATGGATACTGCCCCCTCATGCCTTCGCTGACTGACCGCTTGTTGACCCTGCCGCAATACCTGCTGCCGCAGCACGGCCTGTCCCGTCTGGTCGGCCACTTCGCCGAGAGCCGCACACCCTGGATCAAGGATGCCTTCATCGAGCACTTTGCCGCCCGCTACCAGGTCGACATGAGTGAAGCGCTGCAACCCCAGCTCAGCGCCTACGAAAACTTCAATGCCTTCTTCACCCGCGCCCTCAAACCCGGTGCACGCCCGCTTGATCCTCGCCCGGACAGCATTCTCTGCCCTGCCGATGGTGCCATCTCGCAACTTGGCCCGATCAGCGGTGATCGCGTGTTCCAGGCCAAGGGCCATGACTACACCCTGAGCGACCTGCTGGCCAGCGACGAGGATGCCAGAGCCTTCGAGGGAGGCCAGTTCGCCACGGTCTACCTGTCACCGCGTGACTACCATCGCGTGCACATGCCGTTCACCGGTACGCTGACACGCTCGGTCTACGTCCCCGGCGACCTGTTCTCGGTCAACACCCGCACGGCCGAAAACGTGCCGCGCCTGTTTGCCCGCAATGAGCGCCTGATTGCGCACTTCGATACCGCGCTCGGCCCCATGGCCGTCATCCTGGTTGGCGCCATGATCGTGGCCAGCATTGAAACCGTCTGGGGCGGCATCGAAGCCATCGGCAAGCAGGTTCGCAGCACCCGCCACGAGCCCGGCAAGATCGTGCTCAAGAGCGGCGACGAGCTCGGCCGCTTCCGGCTCGGCTCCACCGCCATCGTGCTGTTCGGGCCGGACGTCATGCAATGGGACTCGCGCTATGCGGCCGGCGTGGAGACACGCATGGGCGAGCGCATGGGCCTGACCATCAAGTCAACTACATAACGCTACATTTTCAATCCACAAATTACATTCACTTGCGAAGCAGATTTGTATAATCACAGAGTTAGAAACTGCTCAAATACCGAGGCCACACCATGTTGATCACGAAGATTGCAAAACTGTCGGCAGCAGGCATGCTTGCCGTGGCTCTCGCCGCCTGCCGCGCAGATGGCGACAGCGACACCAATACCAATACCAATACTGGCGGCCCGGGCGGGCCCGGTCTGCCCACTGTTGAACAGGCTCGCGAGCTCTGCAGCGACCTCGAACTCAGCGGCACCATCAGCTCGGTTCAGGAAACCCTCTGCGACGCGCTTGCCAACACCCCGCTTGACCCGGCCAACGTGGTCGTGGCCCAGCTGCTGCTGGACAGCCCGCTGGAAGACATCATTCGCCAGCTCGACGCCCTGCTTGACCAAGGCGGCGGTCTCGAAGCGGTTGATGCCCTGCTCAGCCAGCTGGTGGGTGAAAACGCTGCGCTCCAGCCCGTGGTTGACGGTCTGAACTCGGTTCTGGTTGCACTGCTGGCCGATCAGGATCCGGCTGCCATTCTCGACCTGCTCGGCGGATTGGGCGACTTCGGCGGCCTGAACGACCCGACCGGCGGACAGCTGCTTGGCCTGCTGGGCTCCGGCGACAACCCCATCACCTCCCTGCTGGGCGCCCTGACCGGCAACACTGGCGGCAGCGATCCGCTCACCGGCCTGCTTGCCGGCTTGAGCGGCAACCTCAATACCGGTACCAATCCGGGCGGTTCGGCTGGCCTGATCACCGTGGTCCAGGACAATGTGCTTACCGATCTGCTGGGTGACACCGAACTTGCCGTGGTCAATGATCTGCTCGGCGAGCTGGTGGATCCGACCTCCGGTGTACTGGCCCCGCTGACCAGCCTACTCGACAACCTGACTGGTACTGAATCGCCTCTTTATGTGCTCACCGAACTGGTTGATCAGGTCAACACCGGCGTTCTCGAACCCGTGGGCGAAGGCCTTCAGCCGGTGCTGGACGGCGTTGGCAGCCTGCTCGGCGGCCTGCTCGGCGGCCTGCTCGGTGGCCTGCCCGGCTAACCCAAGCGACTGCCTGCAACAAGAAACCCGCCTCGGCGGGTTTTTTGTTGCCCGCACCCAGCCCACTGGGAACACCGGACCATTGGCGCTTACAGATACTCACAATTCGTCACCAAATGCCACGAACCCACTGTAAACCCTGACAAAAAGCCACCATAGCGACACTGTGTTACCAAAACACGCTGCTTACAGTACGCCGTATCAACACAGGCTTTCTTGTGTTGCCTTTGCGTCCCTCAACGGCTCTCGACAAGGATACGGTCATGACCCTTCCCAAACTGACACGGCTTTTTGCTTGCACGCTGCTGGCTGCCAGCCTCGCGGCCTGCTCCAACGATGACGACACGCTGCCGCAAACCGGCAGCAACTCCGACAACACGGCTGGCGAAACCAGCACCGATACCGGCTCGGGTGGCAGCGGCTCAGGTGGTACTGGTTCTGGTGGCAGTGGCTCAGGAAGTGGCGGCTCCGGTGGCAGCACCAGCGCCCAGCTGCTGGACCCGGCACAGGCCGGTCTCAGCCAGCTGCTGAGCTCGCTGGCGGGCGCCGGCGGCAGCAGCAATCCGTTGTCGGGCCTGATCACCTGCCTGGATCCCACCGTCAATGACCTGCTCGACGGGCCGGATGCGCTGCTCACCGGGATCGTATCCTCGCTGACCACCGGCGGCGTTCAGGATCCGGCCGCGCTGGGGAGCAATCTGCTTGGTGCAGGCGAAAGCCTGACGCTGAGCCTGCAATCGCTGACGGTGAACCTGCCTCGTGCACTCATGGCGCTGGCCGATCCCAGCGTGGCCGAGGACTGCGATGCCTTTGCCAGCTCCGGTGACAATCCGCTGCAAAGCCTGATCGACCTGGTCAACCAGGGCAACGCGAGCGGCAACAACCCGTTTGCCAACACGCCGATTGCGATTCTGTTCAAGCCGACGCCGGGGGGCAGCGGCCCGACCGGCACGCCCATCGACATGCTGCTGGGTCCGCTGCTGCAGCTGAAGAACGGCACCCTGCCCAATGGCCAAATCGTTGATCAGCTCGGACAAGGCGTGCAAATGCTTGCTCTGACGCTGCAAAGCGGCCTGCCGCCGCAACTGGAAGGTGCGCCACTGGTTGGCGATACCCTGGGCCTGCTCGGTACCACCCTCCTGGATCTGGGCAAGGTGCTGGACAAGATCGAACAGCCGAGTACCTCGGGCGAGCTTGAAGCCACGCTGAACAACCTGCTCAGCAACCTCGTGGGCACGCTGACCGGCCTCGATCCGACCGGTCAGGTCAGTGGCGCACTCGAGCCCCAGCTGCTGTCCGGCATCGACACGCTGACCGGCACCCTGGGTGACGTGCTGCTGGATCCGATTGCCGGTGGTGGTGGCGTGCTGCCCAGCCTGCTGACGCCGCTGGAAGCACTGACCTGCGGCCTGCAGCTGCTGGGCGACTGTGATGGCGCGGGTGAACTGCCGACCGGCAGCGACATCCCGCTGATTGGCGATCTGCTCGGCGGTCTGGGTGGCAGCACCAGCAGCAACGACAGCAGCGTAAGCAGCCAGCTTGAGCAGATCCCGCTGATCGGCGGATTGCTGAGCGGACTCCTCGGTCTGCTGGGCGTCTGATTCCGCCTAAGCTGACCCGGTGCAGAGATGCACCGGGTCAGCCCAGTTCGATATCGCGATCCCTCACCCCAAGCAAATACAAGATCCCGTCCAGCCCCAGCGTGCTGATCGCCTGCCTGGCACTGGCACGCACCAGCGGCTTGGCCCGGAAGGCAATGCCAAGACCGGCGATGGAGAGCATCGGCAGGTCGTTGGCACCATCACCGACAGCAATCACCTGCTCCAGATTGACCCCCTCGCTGGCCGCGATCTCGCGCAACAGCTCTGCCTTGCGTTTGCCATCCACGACCCGGCCGACGACGCGGCCGGTGACCTTGCCGTCCTCGATCTCCAGCGCATTCGCATGCACGTAATCAATGCCCAGCTTCTTCTGCAGGTGCTCGCCGAAATAGGTGAAGCCACCAGACAGGATGGCGGTCTTGTAGCCCAGCGCCTTCAGCGTGCGCATGAGATGCTCGGCACCTTCGGTGAGCTTGAGCGACTGCGCGATGCCTTCCAGCACCGAGGCATCCAAGCCCTTGAGCAATGCGACACGGGCCTCGAAGCTCTGGATGAAGTCGAGCTCGCCCTGCATGGCGCGCTCAGTGATCTCGGCGACCTGTTCGCCGACACCCGCTGCCTTGGCCAGCTCGTCGATGACCTCGTGCTCGATCAGCGTGGAGTCCATGTCGAAACAGACCAAACGACGGTTGCGACGGAAGGCGTTGTCCTTCTGGAAGGCGATATCGACACCCAGCTCGCCAGCCAGACGCAGAAACTCGGCACGCATGGCATCGCGGTCGCGCGGCTCGCCGCGCACGGAGAACTCGACGCAGGCCTTGGCCTGCGCCGGACTCGCTGTCTCTCCCTCGAGCGCAACACGCCCGGACAGGCGCTGCAGGCCGTCGATGTTGAGCCCCTGATCCGCAATCAGACGGGTCAGCTCGGCCAGATGCTCGGCGGTGATCTTGCGCGCCAGCAGGGTCACGATATGCCGCGACTTGCCCTGGCCGGAGACCCAGTGATGGTAGCTGTCGCCACTGATCGGCGTGAAACGGGCATGCAGACCCAGGGCGTGAGCCTCGAACAACACGGCGCGCATCAGGCGCGCGGAATCGTCTTCACCACCGGTCTCGATCACCAGCCCGAGGGTGAGCTGGTCATGGATGACCGCCTGGCTGACGTCGAGAATGTTGACGTCGTGGGCGGCCAGTGCCGCCGTCAGCACGGCACTGATGCCGGGCCGGTCGGGTCCCGCGATGGAGACCAGGAGAATTTCGCGCACAGCGACTCCTTGCAATGGGTGGGGACGATCCATCTTGCAGGCCGCAGCGTCAGCCGACGCTGAGATCATCCACCTTCTGGAAACCGCGCGGCAACTTCTGGCCGCGGCGGGCACGTTCGCCACGATAGAACTCGAGATCCTTGTCGGTCAGCGTCATGTGGCGGGCACCGGCATGCACGGTGAGCTTGTCACCCGCCGCCAGCGCCAGCACACGCACGATGCGCTCGCCCTCACCGGCATCCAGATTCATCAGCTTGTTGCCCTTGCCCTTGCTCAGGCGCGGCAGATCGGCGGCGGCGAACACCAGCAAACGCCCTGCCGAGCTCAGCACAGCGAGACTCAGCGTGGCGACATCCGCCAGTTTCAACGGTGGCAATACCTGCGCGCCCTCGGGCACGGTGAGCACGGCCTTGCCGTTGCGATTGCCGGCCTCGAGATCACCGAGGCTGGCAATGAAGCCATAGCCGGCCGTGGTGGTGAGCAGCAGCGCCTGAGCGGCATCCCCCATGACCACGGCAAGGAACTGGCTGCCGGGCGGCGGGCTCAGCTTGCCGGTCAGCGGCTCACCCTGCCCGCGTGCCGACGGCAGCGTGCTGGCTGACAGCGAGTAGCTGCGGCCGCTGCTGTCGAGGAAATGCGCAAGCTGGTTGCTGCGACCCTCGGCCTTGGCCAGGTAGGCATCCCCCGCCTTGTAGCTGAGGCCGGCGGCATCGATGTCATGGCCCTTGGCGGCACGCACCCAGCCCTTCTCGGAGAGCACCACGGTGACCGGCTCGGCCGGGGTCAGATCGGACTCGCTGAGCGCAGCGGCCTCGCGTCGCTCCACCAGCGGCGAGCGACGCTCATCGCCATATTTGGCAGCATCGGCCTCGATCTCGCGCACCAGCAGTTTCTTCAGCAGCGCGTTGGAGCCAAGCGTCTTTTCCAGCTGGTCGCGCTCCTTGGCCAGCTCGTCCTGCTCGCCGCGGATGCGCATTTCCTCGAGCTTGGCGAGATGGCGCAGCTTGAGCTCGAGAATTGCCTCGGCCTGCAGGTCAGACAGCCCGAAACGCAGCATCAGCTCGGCCTTGGGCTCCTCCTCGTAGCGGATGATGCGAATGACCTCGTCGATGTTGAGGAAGGCGATCAGCAGACCGTCAAGGATGTGCAGGCGCGCGTTGACCTTGTCGAGGCGGTGCTGCAGACGCCGGCGCACGGTCAGTGTGCGGAACTCCAGCCATTCGCCGAGCATCTCGCGCAGCCCCATGACACGCGGACGGCCATCCAGCCCGAGCACGTTCATGTTGACGCGGTAGCTGGATTCGAGGTCCGTGGTCGCGAACAGATGACCCATCAGCTGCTCGACATCGACCCGGTTCGAGCGCGGCACGATGACCAGGCGGGTCGGGTTCTCGTGGTCGGACTCGTCGCGCAGGTCGGCGACCCAGGGCAGCTTCTTGGCCTGCATCTGGTCGGCGATCTGGGTCAGCACCTTGGCGCCCGAGACCTGGTGCGGCAGCGCGGTGACGACGATGTCGCCATCCTCGACCTCATAGACCGCACGCATGCGGAAGCCGCCCTTGCCGGTGGCGTACATCTGCACCAGCTCGTGTCGCGGTGTGATGATCTCGGCGGCGGTGGCGAGGTCGGGCCCGGGCACGAACTCGCAGAGCGCGTCCAGTGACAGGCCGGGGTCCTGCAGCAGGGCAATCGTGGCTTTCGCGATCTCGCGCAGATTGTGCGCCGGGATGTC
>VFQO010000227.1_pt1 | contig 70957 bp, 71 predicted proteins | sample 3512331 | NCBI WGS metagenome assembly VFQO01 (sample SAMN10412371, study PRJNA504923) | tailings metagenome | isolation source: Replicate 3 from Balatoc abandoned mine | place: Philippines: Itogon, Benguet | collected 2017-08-28 | reverse complement strand
CGCTGTTCACCTATGACTACAGCGATCTGCAGGTCGATTTCTTCAACTCGCCGATTTTCGCCTTCCAGACCCTCACCGCCGATGCGCGGACCCGCGGGGTGGAGATCGATTTCGAATATGCGCCCTACAGCATCGCCGGGCTGAACCTGCGCGGCTCGATCAACTACACCGATGCCGAATACACCGATTTTCCGCAGGCCCCGTGCTTCGCCGGTCAGACCATCGCCGAAGGCTGCACCCTCGTGGGCGGGATCAGCGCGCGGCAGAACCTGACGGGCGCGCGCCTGTCGGTCGCGCCGGAGTGGACGGGCACGCTGGGCGCGGCCTACACCACGCCGGTCGGCAGCAATCTCGAATTCGGCATCAACGCCGATGCGCGCTATTCGGACAATTACCTTGCCTCGGGCTTCGGCAATCCGCTGAGCGAGCAGGACAGTTATGTCACGCTCGATGCGGGCGTCCGGATCGGGGCCAATGACGGCAACTGGCAGCTCGCGTTGATCGGCAAGAACCTGACCAACGAATTCTTCGTGACGGGCGTGGTTGACGGGCCGTCGACCGGCTCGGGCACGGGGACCGCCAATGGCGTGCGCGCCGATCAGCTCGGCTTCGGCAACCTGCCGCGCACGGTGATGGTGGAACTGACCAAGCGGTTCTGACCGGCGGCCGCTCTCTCGCCGCCGCAATGGGGGAGCGGGCGTGGCCCGCTCCCCTTTTTCATGCCGCGCCGGGGATCGGCAAGTCGCCGGGACCGGGCGGGTCTGCGGGCAGTTCGATCAGCACCTCGCCCCCTTCGACCCGCACCGCAAAGACGCGAAGCGGGGGATAGGCGCCGCCGATGCATTCGCCCGTGTCGACCTTGAACCGCGCTCCGTGGAGCGGGCACATGATCGCCCCTCGGCGCAGCTTGCCGGACGAAAGCGACGCGCCCTGATGCGGGCAGCGATCGTTGAACGCGGACAGCGCCTCCCCCTCGCGCACGAGGATGATGTGCCATCCGGCGATGACTGCCCCGAGCTTGCCCTCGGCGGGAAAGGCATCGAGCGGGCAGACAACATGCCATTGGGTTTGCAAGACTAAGCTCTCCGGTATCGCTGCGGTCAGCCCTCCATCGGCATTGCGGGCCGGGCGGTCTGCTGGGAAAAATGCGAGCCGCGCGCGCCTTACCCCCAGGGCGTGACCAGATACTTCTCGCCCGTCTTCATCTGGCGGTAATCGCAGATTGCGTCCTTCTCCAGCATCCCTTCCAGCGTCACCTTGGCTTTGTAATGCGAGGCGAAGGTGGTGGTGAGGTTCGCCTGCACGCGGCTACGCATGCGCACCACGGTCTCCATCCCGGCGCGGGCGAGGAACGGCGTCAGCAGCCAGCCGGCGATGCTCCACTGGAGGCCGTAGGACGGCGTGAGCACCGTCGGCGACAGGTCGAGGCGGCCGTAGATGTACATCTTCTTCTGCTGGTTCGAGCCGTAGCGCGAGAACTCGCTCATCTGGCTGACCGCGACCTGCTCCATCGCCTTCAGCACGCCGTCGGATGCCTGCCCGCCGCCGATCGGATCGAAGCCGAGGAAGGCGCCGGTCTCGGCAATCGCGGCGCGCAGGTCGGCCATGTAGGTCGGGGCCGAGCTATCCACGACATAGGTCGCGCCCTGCGCCTTGAGCATCGCCACATGTTCCGGCTTGCGGACGATGTTCACCAGCTTCATCCCGTCCTCGATGCAGATGCGATTGAGCATCTGGCCGAGGTTCGAGGCGGCGGCCAGGTGGATGATGGCCGAGTGGCCCTCCATCCTTGCGGTCTCGACAAAGCCCAGCGCGGTCATCGGGTTGACGAAGCTGGAGGCGCCGCTTTCGCAAGAGTGCTCGCCCAGCGGCAGGCACATCATCGCATCGGCAATGGCATATTGCGAGAAGGCATTGCCCGGCACGCAGGCGACCCGCGCGCCCATGAGGGCCTTGGCCATGTCGCTGTCGCCGGTGGCGATGACGGTGCCCGCGCCCTCGTTGCCGGCGGGCAGGCGCTGGCCGTGGCGGGCCTTGTTGCCGGTGAGGAACGGCTCGGGCATGGTGGCGACGACCTTGCCGGGGGTGTACTCGGCGGTCTCGAAGTCGGCGGCGCTGGTGAGGATCGCGAGATCGGAAGGGTTGATGGGGGCAGCCTCCATCTTGACCAGCACCTGATTGCCGGTGGGCGCTGGGAACTGGCTCTCGGCCACTTCAAGAGTCAGCTTGCCGTCGGCGGTCAGGGTGGTGAAGAGCTGTTTTCCGGTGGTGGTCATGTCGTCGTCTCCCGTCATTCTTCGTCATCGCGAGGAGCCGAAACGCGACGCGGCATTCCAGCTCCGTGAATGGATTGCTTCGCTACGCCCGCAATGACGAGCTGGCTAGCGTGACGTTACGGCAGGTTCTCGGGATAGGTTGCTTCGACAAAATACAGCCCGTGCGGCGGCGCGTTCAGCCCGAGCGCGCCGCGATCGCGCGCCGCCAGCGCCTCGGCGATACGGCCCTCCGGCCATGTCCCTGCGCCGACCAGCTTGAGGCACCCCACCATGCTGCGCACCTGATGGTGCAGGAAGGAGCGCGCGGCGGCGTGGATGTGGATTTCCTCGCCGTGCCTTTCGACATCGAGCCGGTCGAGCGACTTTACCGGATCTGCGGCCTGACAATGGACCGAACGGAAGGTGGTGAAGTCATGGCGGCCCACCAGCGCCTGTGCGGCACGGTGCATCGCATCTGTGTCGAGCGGCTGGGGCACGTGCCATGCCTTGCCGCGCATCAGCGTGAGCGGCGCCCGGCGGTTGACGATGCGATAGAGATAACGCCGCCCGGTGCAGGAAAAGCGAGCGTGCCAATCGTCAGGCACCACCTCGCAGGCCGTCACCGCGACCGGATCGGGGCGCAGCTGGGCATTGAGGGCCTCCATCAGCCGGAAGGGATCGAAGGGTTTTTCGATATCGACATGGCTGCGCATCGCCAGCGCGTGAACGCCCGCATCGGTGCGTCCGGCGGAGTGCATCACCACTTTCTCGCCGGTGATCCTGTGTAGCGCGTCCTCGACCGATTGCTGCACGCTCGGCCCGCGCGATTGGCGTTGCAGCCCGAAGAAGGGCGTGCCGTCAAATTCGAGGGTGAGGGCGAAGCGGGTCATGCGCTATTCGCCTTGCCGGTGCAGGCCGGGGCTCAGTGCCGCGAGTGCGACGTGTGACGCTCCGGGTCCCGACCTGCGCCGGGATGACGATGAAGCAGGGGCCATTACCCCAGCACCGTCCCAGCAGCCACCGCCCGCCCGCGCAGAAACTCCACGCGTTCGAGCACCGGCTTGCCCGCGCGCTGAAGTTTCAGGGGCCGAATCGTGCGCACCCCGCACGCGATAGTGAAATCCTCATCCAGCACCGTGCCCGGAGCGCCCGAACCCTCGGCCACTTCGGCGAGCAGCAGCTTGACCCGCTCGCCTTCCAGTTCGAACCAGGCGCCCGGAAAGGGGGCAAGGCCGCGCACGAGCCGCTCGATCGTCGGAGCATCCTGCGACCAATCGATCTTCGCTTCGGCCTTGTCGATCTTGGGCGCGTAGACCGCTGCTGCATCGTCCTGCACTTGGGGAGCAAAAGCCGAGGGGTCCGCCAGCACCTCCACCATCGCCGCTGCGCCGAGTGCGCCCAATTCCGCGAACAACTCGCCCGTGGTCTTGCGCCTGATCGGCACCGTCACCTTATGAAGCATCGGCCCGGTATCAAGCCCGGCTTCCATCTGCATGATCGTCACGCCCGTCTCCGGATCGCCCGCCATCACCGCGCGGTGGATCGGCGCCGCCCCGCGCCAGCGCGGCAGGAGCGAGGCGTGGATGTTGAGGCAACCGTGCACCGGCGCATCCAGCACTGGCTGCGGCAGGATCAGGCCATAGGCGGCGACCACCGCCACATCGGCGTTCAGGGCGGCGAACGCCTTTTGTGCTTCAGCGCCCTTTAGCGACACCGGGACACGCACCGGCACCCCCAGCCGCTCGGCCTCGACCTGCACCGGCGAGGGGCTGAGCTTCTTCCCCCGCCCCGCCGGACGCGGCGGCTGGGTGTAGACGCAGGCGATCTCGTGCCCGGCCTCATGGAGCGCGCGCAGGGCCGGAACCGCGAAATCGGGCGTTCCCATGAAAACTACACGCACGTCACCAGTCCCGTTCGCCCTGAGCTTGTCGAAGGGCCGTCCTTACTTCTATCGCGGACAAAAGAAAGACAGGCCTTCGACAAGCTCGGGCCGTACGGAGTAAGGTCGGGGCATGGCCTCACAGGAAATCGAAGCCCTCAGCGCCGCTCTCTCCCGCCTGCCGGGCCTGGGGCCCCGCTCTGCGCGCCGCGCCGTGCTGTGGCTGGTCAAGCACCGCGAATCCGCGCTCCCTACCTTGCTCGAAGCACTGGCAGGCGTCGCCGAGACGCTGGTCGAGTGCCAGACCTGCGGCAATATCGACACCCGCGATCCCTGCGGCATCTGCGCCGACCCGCGCCGCGATGCGCGGTCCCTGTGCGTGGTCGAGGAGGTCTCCGACGTCTGGGCGCTGGACCGCGCGCGCCTTTTCCCCGGGCGCTATCACGTGCTGGGCGGGCGGCTCTCCGCGCTCGACGGGATTGGCCCTGAAGACCTCAACATCGCCAGCCTCCTCGCCCGCGTCGAGGATGGCGGGATCGACGAGGTCGTGCTCGCCATGAACGCCACCTTGGAAGGCCAGACCACCGCGCATTACATCGCCGAACGGCTGGAGGCATCCGCGGTGCGGGTCACCCAGCTCGCCCATGGGCTGCCCGTGGGCGGCGAGCTCGACTATCTCGACGAGGGCACTCTGGCGCAGGCCTTGCGGGCGCGCAGACCGGTGGGTTAGCGCCCGCGTTGAATTCTGCGCAGCCCTCGCCTAAATAGCCGCCATGGCTATCCGCGAAATCCTCGAAGTGCCCGACCCCCGGCTGAAAGTCGTCTCGACCCCGGTCGAACCCCATGAATTCGGCCCCGAGCTGAACAGCCTTGTCGAAGACATGTTCGAGACGATGTACGACGCCCCCGGCATCGGCCTCGCCGCGATCCAGGTCGGCGTGCCCAAGCGCGTGCTGGTGATCGACCTTCAGCCTGACGATCCCGATGCCGAGCCGGTCGAATGCACCACCCACGGCGGCCACAAGCACACGCACCCGGCCACGAAGAAGGAACCGCGGGTGTTCATCAACCCGGTGATCCTCGATCCCGCGGCGGAGCTTTCGACCTATCAGGAAGGCTGCCTCTCGGTGCCCGAGATCTATGCCGACGTCGATCGTCCGGCGAGCTGCACGGTGCGTTATCAGGACCTTGATGGCAACACCCACGAGGAACACCTCGAAGGCCTGATGGCGACCTGCCTGCAGCACGAGATGGACCACCTCGAAGGCATCCTCTTCATCGACCACCTCAGCCGCCTCAAGCGCGCGATGGTGCTGAAGAAGCTCGAGAAGATCAGGCGCGCGGCGTAATTTGTTGCGTGCCCCCCTCCGCGGGCAAGTCCTCGGGGTCGTTCTATCCCTCCGGATCAAGTCCGGGGTCCGAGGCCCCTGCGGCTCGCGCGCGTGCGCTCGCGGCGCTGTGCGCCGTTGCTGTCATCCTGTCGCCTCCCCGGACTTGATCCGGAACCCCGCGTTCTCCTGACGGAACCGCGAGCGGACCGCGCGGGTAACTCCGGGCATGATCGACGACACAGCCATGCTGGCCATTGCCGGTTCGGTGGCGCAGGTATTCGAGCTGGCGGGGATCGCAGTCGTGATCCTCGGCGGGTTCTATGCCGCAGTCGCCTTCGCATGGGCCGCCCTGCGCGTCAGGCAACCGGGCGAAGACCGAGTCGCGACCTTCCGTCGCATGCCTGGGCGTGCGATCCTTACCGGGCTCGAACTGCTCGTCGCCGCCGACATCATCCGCACCGTCGCCATCGATCCCACGCTGGATAGCGTGCTGGTGCTCGGCCTCATCGTCCTCATCCGCACCTTCCTCTCCTTCAGCCTCGAGATCGAGATCGACGGGCGCTGGCCGTGGCAAAAGAAGGCCGCCGCCGATGCCTCTGGCCAGCCTTCCGAAGCGGGCCGGGGATAGCCGCCATCAAGGACTGGCGTTCTCTTTTCGTTCCGTGTAGGGATGCGGAATGGATATCGCGATTCTCTCGATCATCGCCCTGTTTGCGGGCATCGCCCTCGGTTGGTTCCTGGCTTCCCGACCGCTCGCCGATCTGCGTGCGCGGATTGCCGCAGGGGAGGCTGCCGCCGCCGAGCAGGAGGCAAAGTTCGCCCGCGCCATCGCCGAACTGGGCGAGGCGCGCATCGAGGTCGCCGGCCTCAAGGAGCGCGCGGCACAGGCCGACAACCTGCTGGCGCGGCTCGACGGTGTGCAGGCCGAACGTGCGGGGCTTGCCGAGAAACTGGCCGCATTGGAAAGCGCCTCCGCCGAACGCGAGAAGGCCTTCGCCGAGCAGAAGGCTGCGCTGATCTCGGCGCAGGAAGTGCTGCGCAAGGAATTCGAGAACGCCGGCAGCAGGGTGCTCGAACAGGCGCAGAAGGCATTTCTGGAGCGAGCCGATGCGCGCTTCCGCCAGTCGGAAGAGGCGGGCGAGGCCAAGATCAAGGCGCTGCTTTCGCCAGTGGGCGAGAAGCTGGCGAATTACGAGCGGCAGGTCGCCGATCTGGAGGCCAAGCGCACCGATGCTTTCGGGCAGCTGGCGGGGCTGATCCAGTCGATGAAGGAAGGCCAGGAGCAGGTCCGGCGCGAGGCGCAGCGGCTCGGCAATTCGCTCACCAACGCCCCCAAGGCGCGTGGACGCTGGGGGGAGCGGGCACTGCAGAACCTCCTCGAACAATGCGGGCTCGCGCAGCACACCGACTTCGTCATGGAACACTCGATCGACACCGAGGATGGCCGTCTGCGCCCCGATGCGATCGTGCGCATTCCGGGCGGCAAGGTGCTGGTGATCGACTCCAAAGTGTCGTTGAACGCCTATCAGCAGGCCTTCGAAGCCACCGACGATGAAGCCCGCGCGCGGGCGCTGGCGGATCATGTGCGTTCGATGCGGAACCACGTGCAGACGCTGGGGGCCAAGAGCTACCAGTCACAGTTCGAGGACGCGCCCGATTACGTGGTGATGTTCGTCCCCGGCGAGCATTTCGTCGCTGCCGCTCTGGAAGCCGATCCCGATCTCTGGAACTTCGCCTTCGACAAGCGCGTGCTGCTGGCGACGCCGACCAATCTCGTCGCCATCGCCCGCACCGTGGCGCAGGTGTGGCGGCAGGACGGGTTGGCGAAGGAAGCGCAGGAAATCGGGCGGATGGGGGCGGAACTCTATGACCGCCTTGCCACTGCCGCCGAGCACCTGAAGCGCGTGGGCGGCGGGCTGGAAAGCGCAGTCAACAATTACAACAAGTTCGTCGGCTCCTTTGAACGCAACGTGCTGTCGTCCGGCCGGCGGCTCGCGGAAAAGGGCGTCGAGATCGGCAAGCGCGAGATCGACGAGGTACCGCTGGTCGCGAGCGCGCCGCGCTACAATGCCGAAGATGTTGCAGCGCTCGAAGCGCCTGATATGATGGATGAAAGTGCGAAGCGCGACGCAGCGGAGTAGGATGAATGAGTGAACGGGGCAGCGGGACGGGCTGGCAACTCGCCCAGATCAACATCGGCAAGCTGCTCGCGCCGGAGGGCGATCCGCGGGTGCAGCCGTTCTTCGACGCACTTGCACGGGTCAATGCCATCGCCGACGCCTCCCCCGGATTCGTCTGGCGGCTTCAGTCCGAAAGCGGCAACGCGACCGATTTCGACGTCGCCTCCGATCCGCTGCTGCTGCTCAACATGTCAGTCTGGGAGGACGCCGAGAGCCTGTTCGATTTCGTCTACCGCTCGGGTCACACGCCCGAAATGGCGCGGCGGCGCGAGTATTTCCACCGCTTCGAGAGCGCCTACCAGGCGCTCTGGTGGGTGCCTGCCGGGCACCGCCCGAGCATCGACGAGGGCTTGTCGCGCCTGTGGATGCTCGACCGCTACGGCCCGACCCCGCAAAGCTTCACTTTCAAGGTCCGCTTTCCGCAGCCGGGGTCAGGCGCGCCTCCGGTCGACATGAAGCCCGATCCCTGGTGCATCGGCAACGCGTGAGGCCTTGCTAAGGCGGTTCAGTCCGATGCCAGCGCCGCCAGCACCTCGTACGCCAGCACCGCTCCCGCCACGGCAGCGTTCAGCGAATCCGCGCGGCCCTTCATCGGCATGGTGACTCTCAGGTCGCAGGCCAGCTCGTATGCCTCGGGAAGCCCCTGCGATTCGTTGCCGACCATGATGAAGCAGGGCGCCGTATAGGGCGCGCCGCGATAGGGCACGGCCTCGCGCAGGGATGCCGCGACCAGCTGGCCCTCACCGCCGCGCAGCCACGGCAGAAAATCCTCCCAACGCGCCTGCGCGAGGCCCACGGTGAAGACCGCCCCCATGCTCGCGCGGACGGCTTCAGCGCTGAAAGGATCGGCGCAATCGTCGATCAGGATGAGCCCGCCTGCCCCCACCGCGTCGCAGGTGCGCAGCATCGTGCCGAGATTGCCCGGATCGCGCAAAGCCTGCGCGGCCAGCCAGATCGGTGCGGCGCTGCGGTCGAGCCGCGCCAGCGCGGTGTCCCATTCGTCGAACACGCCCACGACGGCCTGCGCATTGTCCTTGCCGGTGATCTTGGAGAGGATGTCGGGCGTGGTCGCGATCACCTCGCCGCCTGCCCCCACCACGTCGGCCTCGAGCCGCGCCAGCAGGGCATGTTCGCGCCCCTCGGCCATCACCAGCGTTTTCGGCACCCGTCCGCTAGCGCGTGCGTCCTCGAGCAGGCGCAGGCCCTCGACGAGAAACTGCCCTGCGCGCTTGCGATGCTTCTTGTCGCGCAAGGATCGCAGGTACTTGACTGTCGGGTTGGAGAAGCCGGTGATGTGCTTGCGCATGGCAAAGCCGGTAGCCCTTGAGGCGCCCGGCCTCAATCCCCCGGCCTAATCTTCTCCGAAGCCGTCGGCAATCAGCGCGACGAGGCTGGCGAGCACCTCTTGCGCGCCATCACCTTCGACCGACACCTCGACCGTGTCGCCCTTGGCCGCGCCGAGCATCATCAGCCCGAGGATCGAGCCGCCGGCCGCGCTGTGCGGGGCCTTGGAGACTGTGACCTTCACCCCCTCCGGCAAAGCGGCGACCGCGCCGACGAACTTCGCGCTCGCCCGGGCGTGGAGGCCCCGGCGATTCACGATCACGACGCTCTGCCTTGCCTCCCCCACGCTGGCGTCTCTCAGGCCTTGGCCCGCGCCGGAGGGGCGGTGTCGGCGCCGAGCAATTCGCTGGCGATGGTGATGTAGTTGCGCCCGGCGGTCTGCGCGGCGTGGACGGCGGCGGTGACGTCCATCGCCTTGCGCGCGCCGGCGAGGCGGATCAGCATCGGAAGGTTGATCCCGGCGATGACTTCGACCCGGCCGGCATCGAGCAGCGAGATCGCCAGGTTCGAGGGCGTGCCGCCGAACAGGTCGGTGAGGATGATGACACCCTTGCCGCTGTCGACCGCAGCGATCGCTCCGGCGATGTCTGCACGGCGCTGTTCCATGTCGTCATTCGGCCCGATGCAGACCGTGACGATGCCCTCCTGCGGGCCGACCACGTGCTCCATGGCCTCGACGAATTGGTCCGCGAGGCGGCCATGGGTTACCAGGATCAAGCCGATCATGTGTGAATAGGGGTCCGTTAACTGCCCGCCCGTTGGGGGCTGCCTTACGCGTTTCTACCTTAACCGGCAATGTGCCTCGCACTGCCGCGTCGATTTGCCTGGCCGGGACTAGCGGCGATCGCCTTCGATCGCGTCGGCCGCCCGCGAGCCCAGGTTGCGGTGCCGGACAGTGGGCGAAAATCCCGCGCCGCGCAAGGCCTCGGCCATGGTCTCGGCGGTGTACACGGATCGGTGTCTCCCGCCGGTACAGCCGAAGGCGACGTGGACATAGGGTTTGCCCTGCGCAGCGTAGCGGGGGAGCAGCAGGAGGAGGAGGTCACGGATGCGGGCGAAGGCTTCGGCGAAGGCCGGGTCCTTTTCGATATGCGCGCCGACGGGGGCGTCCTGCCCGGTCTGTTCCTTGAGACCCGGCACCCAGTGCGGATTGTCGAGGAAGCGCATGTCGAAGACGAGATCGGCAAGCGGCGGCATGCCGCGCGCGAAGCCGAAGCTGGAGAGGGTCAGGGTAAGCGCCGCACCGGCCTCGGCGGGGGTGAAGAGTTCGCGGATGCGCGCCTGCAGGTCGTTGCTGGTCAGCGCGGTGGTGTCGATCATCACCTCGGCCCAGCGGCGAAGCGGTTCCAGCAGCTCGCGCTCGGCGGCGATGCCTTCCTGTACCGGGCGGCCTGCGGCCATGGGGTGACGGCGGCGGGTTTCGTTGAAGCGCCGTTCGAGCTCGCCTCCGGCGCAATCGAGGAAGAGCGAGGTGAGGGTCAGATCGGGTCTTGTCGCAAGGTCCTTCACCAGCGCGATGATGTCGGTCGGCACAAAGCCTCGGGTGCGCGAATCGAAGCCGATGGCGAGCGGCCCGCGCGCATCGTCCGGCATGGTGACGAGGCGCTTCAGCATGCGCACCGGGAAGTTGTCGATGGTCTCCCAGCCAAGGTCTTCCAGAACGTCGAGCGTGGTCGATTTGCCCGCACCGGCAAGCCCGGTGACAAGCAGCAGCTGGCGCCTTTCGGGCGGCGGCGGAGGGGCGGCGGGGTCGCTCATGTCGCTCTATGTGGCGATGGGCCGGGGCAAAGGGAAGATGGATCGAACACGTGGCCGTGCATCTGCAGTGCCCATTCGGCGCGCGTGGCCGGGGCTAGGGTGCCGGGATCGAAGGTGAGCACCGGCACGGCCACACCGGCGATGTTGCGAGTGGCAAGCGGAGGCTCGGGCAGACGCTCCGGAAGCGGTCCGCCGAGGGTGAGGATCAGCGCGACGGGGGCAGGGTTCGCGACCGGGAGCGGCACGAGGCCGACCCCGCGCACCTCCAGAAGCCCGGCGATGTTGGGCGGGGGTGAGGCAATGAGGCGGCCGGACTTCGCCGTCAGTGTCACCGCATCATCCCCGATCAGCCCCGCGCCGCGGTCGATCAGCGCGAGAGCGAGGCTCGATTTGCCGCTGCCCGGCGGCCCTTCGATCAGCAGCGCGAGGGCACCGATCACGACCGCGCTTGCCTGCATCACCACCGCTGTCATGGCGCCGCGGGGAGTGTCAGGCGCAGGCATGCACCTGGCGCTTCGCCGGGCCGTGCGTCGGCCACCAGGCTGCCGTCGTGCGCCTCGGCGATGGCGCGGCCGATGGCGAGGCCGAGGCCGGAATGATTGCCGAAGCTCTCGCCATCGGGCCGGTCGGAGTGAAAGCGGCGAAACACGGCCTCGCGCGCTTCGGGCGCTATGCCGGGGCCTTCGTCGCTGACCTCGGTGACGATCTGGCGCCCGGCGGCCCGGATCGCGACGCGCACCGTGCCTTCGGGGGGCGAGAAGGAGACGGCGTTATCGAGCAGGTTCTCGGCGACGCGTTCGAGCTGGGTCGGCACGCCCATCACCCTGAGCCGCGCACCCTCTGCGGCCTCGAGCGAAATCTGCCGCCCGCCATTCATCCCGCGATCCTCGCGGCTGCGAATGAGGTTGGCGAAGAGTTCGGCAAGGTCGACGCGTTCCAGCGTTGCACGGCTGATCTCGGCATCGACCCGGCTGGCGGCGGAGATTTCCGTGACGAGGCGGTCGATCCGGCGGACATCGTGGGCGGCGATGCCAATGAGCTGCTGGCGCAAGTCCGGATCATCGACCCGGGGCAGGGTGTCGACCGCGTTGCGCAGGGAGGCAAGCGGGTTCTTGATTTCGTGCGCGACATCGGCGGCGAAGCTGTCGACCGCATCGATGCGCTTGCGCAGCGCGCCGGTCATGTCGGAAACCGCCCGGGCGAGCAGACCGATCTCGTCGCTGCGCTGCGGCAGGCGCGGCACTTCGACCTCGCGGTCGCGGCCCTGCTTCACCCGCACGGCAGCGCGCGCCAGCAGGCGCAGGGGCGTGACGATGGTGCGCGCGAGGAACAGCGAAAGTGCCGCCGAGACCGCCATCACCAGCAGCATCGCCAGGAACAGCGTGGTCCGCGCCGCGCGCACGCTTTCGGTGATGTCGACCGCGTTTCGCACCGTCAGCAGGGTCGCGCCCTGCAGCCCCACGGGCACCGCGGCGGTGATGACGGGGGTGCCGTCGCTCCAGTCGTAGAGCCGGACCTGGCTGAGGCCGAGCTCGCGCGCGCGTGCGAGTTCGGGCCACGCATCGGCCTCCTCGCCTTCGGGCTCGACATAGTCCTGCACCGGTTCGGCCGAAACGATGGTGTCGATGGTGCGATCGAGCCACACGGCAAAACGCTGCTCCCAGTCATCGTCGGAAATGTCGTTGAAGCGGAAGGCGGGATCGGCCAGCGCGAAGCTGTCGGCGGTGAGCTGGCCCTTGGCATCGAAGGTGCGCAGCCGCATGCGCTGTTCCTTGCCGATCTGCACCAGCAGCGCCTCCTGCCGCTCGCGGGTGGCACCGGCCAGCGCCTCGGCGGTGATCTGCGCCTCGATCCGGGCGAGCTTGAAGCGTTCGTTGATCAGCTGCGTGCGATAGCTGTCGAGATAGAACAGCCCGCCGCCAAGGATCAGCAGGGGCAGGATGTTGACCGCGAGGATGCGGCCGGTCAGCGCGAACCGCCCGGTGGCGCTCAGCTGTTCGCCGTTCCCCGCCGCAGCGCGCCTGGCCTCAGCCATCGGTGAAGCTGTAGCCCGCGCCATAGAGCGTATCGATCGCATCGAAGCCGGGGTCGACCAGCTTGAACTTGCGCCGCATCCGCTTGATGTGGCTGTCGACGGTGCGATCATCGACGAAGACGTCGTCCGGGTAGGCGGCGTCCATCAGCTGGTTGCGGCTCTTGATGACGCCCGGGCGGATCGCCAGCGCCTCGAGGATCAGGAACTCGGTGACGGTCAGGCTGACCGCCTCGCCCTGCCACGTCACCTGATGGCGCGCCGGGTCCATGAACAGCCGGCCGCGGGTGAGGGTGGCGGGCGCGGGTTCGGCAGGCGAAGCAGCGGGGGAAGCACCTGCCGCCAGCGGCTCGGCCCGGCGCAGGATCGCTCGAATGCGGGCGATCAGCAGGCGCAGGGAGAAGGGTTTGGCGATGTAATCGTCCGCGCCCAGTTGCAGCCCGGCCTCTTCGTCGCTCTCGTCGTCCTTGCTGGTGAGGAAGATGACCGGAAGGACGGAATTCTCGCGCAGCCGGCGCAGCAGCTCCATCCCGTCCATCTTCGGCATCTTGATGTCGAACACGGCGAGGTCGGGCGGGTTGTCGAGCAGCGCCTTCAGCGCCGTTTCCCCATCGGAATAGAGGCGGGTGGCAAAGCCTTCGGCCTGCAGCGCGATCGAGACGGTGGTGAGGATGTTGCGATCATCGTCGACGAGCGCGATCTGCAGCTTGCGCGCAGCATCGCCTGCGCCGCCCGCGGCGCTGTCGGCCGGGGTCGGGGCGGCCTCTGCGGGGGAGCCCTCCATCGCCGTCATCGAGTGTGCCGATCAGCCTGCATCGCCTTTGGGTAGCGCCATCGCCCGCGCGCCGCAACGTCTGCGCGCGTCGGCCAAGGCACGCTTGGGTGCTCCCGAAAATTGCTAGGCCGCACCCTGTTTGACGACCGCGCGATCGCCGCTTAAGGCTCGCGATGAGGGATCGAACCGAACGAACAGCGCCTGTCGCCTGAGGTTGCATACGTATGCGCAAGTGCTACGGGATGCGAGTTGACGGAGGGGATTCGCTGGCTTTGACCGGACGATCCCCTCGATTATTGCCCAGGTCGGCTCAGGCCGCCCCAAGCAGCTTTGCTCAGGAGACGTAAGTTGACCTCGCTCGCAACCCCGCTGGCCGCCCAGAACCTCGCCACCCGCGCAACCATCCACGCCAATCTCGGCACGGCGGCGCTTGTCGAACATGCGCTGACGAAGGGCGAGGGCAAGCTGACGAAGCACGGCGCGCTGCTGGTCGATACGGGCAGGTTCACCGGGCGCAGCGTCAAGGACAAGTATGTGGTCCGCGATGCCGAGACCGAGAACACGATCAACTGGGGCACCATCAATCAACCGATGAGCGAGGAGCACTTCGCCAACCTCAAGGCGGATTTCCTCAAGGAGCTCGAAGGGCAGGAGGAGCTCTACGTCGCCGACCTGTTCGGCGGCTCGCAGCCGGAATACCGCGTCAATGTGCGCGTCATCAACCAGATGGCGTGGCACAACCTGTTCATCCGCACCCTGCTGGTGCGCCCCACGGCGGACGAACTGGCGAGCTTCGTCCCTGAATACACCATCATCAACCTGCCCAGCTTCAAGGCGAACCCGGAACGCCACGGCTGCCGCAGCGACACGGTGATCGCGGTGAGCTTCACCGAGAAGCTGATCCTTATCGGCAACACCGAATATTCGGGCGAGATGAAGAAGGGCGTGTTCGGCCTTCTGAACTACCTCCTCCCCGCGCAGGGCGTGATGCCGATGCACTGCAGCGCCAACATCGGCGCCGACGGCAAGAGCGCGATCTTCTTCGGGCTCTCGGGCACGGGCAAGACCACCCTCAGCGCCGACGCCAGCCGCACCCTCATCGGCGATGACGAGCACGGCTGGTCGGATACGGCGGTCTTCAACTTCGAAGGCGGCTGCTACGCCAAGATGATCAACCTGTCCGCCGAGGGCGAGCCGGAGATCTACGCCACCACGAAGATGTTCGGCACGATCCTCGAGAACGTGACGATGGACGAAGCCACCCGCGAGCTCGACTTCACCGATGGCAGCAAGACCGAGAACACCCGCGGTGCCTATCCGATCGAGTTCATCCCGAACACGTCCGAGAAGAACCTCGGCCCGGCGCCGTCCAACGTCATCATGCTCACCGCCGATGCCTTCGGTGTGCTGCCCCCGATCGCGCGGCTGACCGCGGATCAGGCGATGTACTACTTTCTCAGCGGCTACACCGCCAAGGTCGCCGGTACCGAGATCGGCGTGACCGAGCCCGAAGCCACCTTCAGCACCTGCTTTGGCGCGGCCTTCATGCCGCGCCATCCGAGCGTCTACGGCAACCTCCTCAAGGAGCGCATCGGCAAGGGCAATGTCGGCTGCTGGCTGGTCAACACCGGCTGGACCGGCGGCAAGTACGGGACCGGCAGCCGCATGCCGATCAAGGCGACCCGCGCGCTGCTCAATGCGGTGCTCGACGGGAAGATGGACGGCGTCGAATTCCGCAAGGACCCGAACTTCGGCTTCGATGTGCCGGTCTTCGTTCCCGCGCTCGCCGAGGCCGGCCTCGATCAGACGATCCTCGACCCGCGCAGCACCTGGGCTGACGGCGATGAGTATGACGCGACCGCCAAGAAGCTGGTCCAGCTGTTCATCGACAACTTCGCCCAGTTCGAGGCGCATGTCGACGAGGGCGTGCGCAAGGCCGCGCCCGCGCCGACCAGCGTCGCCGCCTGATCGCATCATACACCGGTTGGAGAGGAGAGCCCCGCCCGGCGCGCGCCGGAGCGGGGCCTTTTTCATTGCGCTGCCGCACGCTTGCGCCACATTCGGCGGGCGAATCGCGCAGGGGAGTTAACGGCATGAGCATTCTCGACGGAATCCTGAAGAACATCGGCGGCGCGCCGGACGATGTCGTCAACCTTGCGGCCAAGATCGGGATCGACCCCAAGATCGCCGAACAGGCCATCGCCGCGCTCGGCAAGACCCACCAGCTCGATGGCGATACCGTGCAGCTGGCGGCCGAGAAGACCGGCCTCAGCCCCGAGATCCTCGGTCAGGTCGTCGCAGCGATAGGCGGCGAGGGTTCGCTGACCCAGTTCGCATCGATCCTCGACCGCGATGGCGACGGCAACCCGATCGATGACGTGATGGACATGGCCAAGGGGCTTTTCGGCAAGACCTGAAGGGGCCGGGGCAGGGCACCGGCTCAGGCCCCGGGCAGCGTCACCTCAGCCTCCTCGACGGGTTCGGGCAGGGTGGTGAGATCAAGCGGCACAGCCTCGGGTGCATCGATCATCGCGGTGATGAGCTGTTTGGCCCGCGTCGCCGTCCAGCCGCCGTGGGGATTGGCCGCGACCGGCTCGAGGAAGCTGCGGGCGATCGCGATCTTGCCTTCGCCCGCCAGCATCATCCCGGCATTGATCTGCAAGCCGTGATCGAAAGGGGCGAGGATCGCTGCGCGTTCCAGCGCGGCGCGGGCGTTCTCGTTGGGCGACATACCGCGCTCCACCTGCGCGCGAAAGAAATAGATCAGCGGCAGGGGGTGGTCGGTCTCCAGCTTGTTGAGCGCGATGAAGGGCTTGATCGCTGCGGCATAGGCGGCTGTGCGCTGGTCCCCATCGGCCTCGGCGGCCTGGCGGAACAGCGCGTAGCCCTTCTGGACATAGGCGTTGGCGCGCGCGGGATCGCGGGCGATGGCGGCGTCTGCGGCAGCGATCGCGGCGGCATCGTTGCCGGCGTCGAATTCTGCCTCGGCCAGCGCGGTCAGCACGCCCGGGTCTTCGGGATAGCGCCCCGCCACCAGCCGCGCCTCGGCGACCAGCACGGCGGCCTCATCGGTATCGACCCCGCGCTGCGAGCGAATCTGGAGCGGCATCATCGCCGCCTCGCCCGCGGTCAGCTGGCGCAGGGTGACGGGGGCGGTGGCGAGGAGTTCGGGCGCGAGCTTCAGGGAGAACATTCGCGGCAAGCGCAGATAGGCCCGCAATTCGCGCTCGAGCTTGTCGAGATCGCCGAACGCCGCCTCGCCGGCCGCCTTCTGGTCCATGCCGTTGAACAGGTGCGCAAGATAGGCGGCAAGCTGCCCTTGCCGGGCCTCGTTGAAGGTGAGGTAATGGTAGAGCAGCCAGCTCTTGCCATAGAAGGCGTCGTAGCCCTTGACCCGCTTTTCCTCGTAGCGCGCCGGATCGAGCAGCTCGCGCACATGGACCGGATCGGCGAAGGCAAGATCGCCCGCGCGGTGCATCGCCGGACGGCCGATCCACACGCTGCCGTCGGTCTCGAAGGTTGCCGCCGCGTAGAACTCCGCCGCGCCCTCGTTGAACCAGCGCGGCGTCGCGAAGCGCGATGAGGACATCAGGAAGTGGTGGGCATATTCGTGCAGGAGGATGATGGTCGAGAAATCGGGATAGCCACCCTTCTGGTTGCGGATATCCTGCACGAAGGCGCGGCTGCCCCCGGCGCGGGGCATGTAGAAGCCGCCAATCCTGCGATCGCCCGAAAGCGAGCGCATCGCCCTCTCGCCCCCCACGACATAGATGACGACGCGGTTCGAGGGGCTGGGGCTGTCCGCTTCGCGCCGGGTGACCCGCGCCATCGCGCTGTGATAGCGTTCAAGATTGGTGGCGAAGGTCTTGATGTCGGCGGGCTTGTCGTCGGCATAGATGACGAAATGCTCGCTGGAGGCTTCGTACCATTCGGCCGCGGCGGGCGTCGCGGCGACGGCAAAGGCGAGGGCGGCGGCGACCAGCCGGAACATCACGCAAATCATGGTATGCGTCCCCTCCTCGCCGGGCTTGCGACTTGCCGGGCGACAGCCTGCAGCATATCGCACATTTGCAGCAATGCCAGAGGCTTGTGTTGCTTTTCGCAGCCAGTCAGGCCGCGTGTGGCCGCGTGTCCTCGAGATATTGCCAGATGCGGCTGACCACCACCGAGCCCTCGCCCACTGCGCTCGCAACGCGCTTGACCGATCCGGCGCGCACGTCGCCCACAGCGAAGATGCCGGGGGCTGTGGTGGCGTAGTCGTCGGCCTGCCCGGCCGCCGCACCGGTGAGGACGAAGCCCTTGTCGTCGGTCGCCGCCAGGCCTGAGAGCCAGTCGGTGTTGGGCGCCGCGCCGATCATGATGAACAGCGCGCGGGTGTCGATCCGGCGCTCGGCAGCCCCGGTCCTGAGGGTGATCGCCTCCAGCCATGTGTCGCCGTGGAGCGCGGTGACGGACGAGTCGTAGTGGATGGTAACGCGCGGATCGGCTTCCAGGCGCTGCGAGAGGTAGCTCGACATCGACGCCGCAAGGCTGCCCGAGCGGACCACCAGATGCACGTGGCTCGCCGCGCGGCTGAGGAACATCGCCGCCTGCCCCGCCGAATTGCCGCCGCCGATCACCACCGCCTCGGTGCGCCCGCAGAAGCGCGCCTCCATCTCGGTCGCCGAGTAGAAGATGCCCGCCCCCTCCAGCGATTCCAGCCGGTCGAGCGGGAGGCGGCGGTATTGCACCCCCGTCGCCACCAGCACCGCGCGGGCGCACAGTTCGTCATCATCGTCGAGCGTCACGCAATAGGTTCCGTCCTCGCGCCGCGCCATCGCCTCGACCCGCCGCGGCATCACGAACCGCGTGCCGAACTTCATCGCCTGCACCTGTCCGCGCCAGGTGAGGTCGGTGCCGCTGATGCCGGTGGGAAATCCCATGTAGTTCTCGATCCGGCTGGATGTGCCCGCCTGACCGCCCACGGCCGTGTCCTCGATCACCAGCGCCTCGATCCCCTCGCTCCCCGCATAGACCGCCGCCGCCACGCCCGCAGGGCCACCGCCGACGATCACGAGATCATAGGTCCGCTGCGCGCAGATCTCGAGATCGAGCCCGAGATATTGCGCGACCTTGCGCGGGGTCGGGTCGTCGAGCTTCGTGCCTGTGCCGAGGATCACCGCCGGCTCGTTCCCGACCAGCGAACACACCTGCACGGTCTCGCGGTCGGCTGCGTCCATGTCGAAGGACTGGAAGGGGATGCGGTTCCTCGACAGGAAGCGTTCGACCGCCTGCACCTGTGCATCGCGGTCCGCGCCGATCACCTTGACCGCGCTGTTCCGCAATTCGAACTGCTTGCGGCGGCGCGCGGCGAAGACGGTGATGAGGTGGTCGCTGAGTTCGGGGATGCGGCTCATCAGATCGAGCACGCCTTCGCGCGGGGCCTCGATCACGCGGGTGTCCACCGCCGCGCGCATCCTGAGGTAGTTGGTGCCGCGGTTGAGGAAGCCGATCTCGCCCATGAACTGTGTCGGGCCGAGGCCGGATTCGAGCAGGCGCTCGCCGGTGTAGGGGTTGACCACCTCGATCTCGCCTTCGAGCACGTAGACGAAGCGATCGAGCGGCTCGCCGATGTCCATGACGATGGTGCCAGCGGGGTAGAGCCGCTCCCCCCCGATGGCGCAGATAGCGTCGACATGTTCGGGCGCAAGCGGCACCCGACGCATGGTTTCAAGGTCTTGTCCGAGTGTTTCCATGCTGCCCTCCTGCCGCGCGCGGATTGCAAGATGGTGTCAGGGATAAAGGAAGGGAAGGGGGCTTAGCCCCGCGCCCCGGCGATGTAGCGCGAAACCGTGTTCGCCACCACGCTCAGCGGCGCATTGCCGCCCAGCACCACGGCGGTGTTGAAGGCCCGGAAATCATAGGCACCGCCCAGCTCCGCCTGCGCCCGCGCGCGCTGGCGCAGGATTTCGCTGTGGCCGATCTTGTAGCCGCAGGCCTGCCCCGGCCAGCTGCAATAGCGATCGACCTCGGAGGCGACCTCTTCCGGCTTCGACCCGTTCTCCTCGACGAAGAAGCGGCGGCCTTCCTCGCGGGTCCAGCGCATCGCATGAAGCCCGGTGTCGACCACCAGCCGGCAGGCGCGGAAGGCGAGCGACTGGAGGTAGCCGAGCCGCCCCACGGGAAAATCGTCATAGGCCCCCAGTTCCTCGGCGATCTGCTGCGCGTAGAGCGCCCAGCCTTCGGAAAAGGCGTTGAAGGCCAGCACCGAACGGATCAGCGGCAGGCGGTTGGAGAACTCGCCCTCCCACACGTGGCCGGGGATGCTCTCGTGGAAGGTCAGGTCGGCAAGGTCATACTTGCGGTGGAGGTCGGTGGTACCGAGGTTGATCCAGAACCGGCCCGGAATGCTGCCGTCCTTGCTGCCCGCGCCGCCATAGGCCCCCGGAGCGCCGGGCTCTTCCGCCAGCGGCAGCCGGCGCACTTCAAGCGGCGGGTCGACCAGCCGGTTGAAGGCGCGCGGCATCTGCGCCTTGATCCATGCCACCCGTTCATTGATGAAGGCGAAGATTTCCGCGCGGCCCGGATCGCCCTCGGCAAACTTGTAGCGCGGGTCATCCGAAAGCGCCTGCATCCTCTCGCCGACGCTGCCCTTGGTGTAACCGATTTCCCTGAGGATCGGGTCCATCCGGCCGTGGAGTTCGCGCAGTTCCTCGCGCCCCTGGCGATGGATTTCGTCCGGGCTCATGGCGGTGGTGGTCGAGGCGCGGATCGCCCAGTCGTAATACCGCTCGCCCTCGGGCTGGGCCCACATGCCCGCGGCGTTCTTGGCGGCGGCGCGCTGGACCTTCAGTTCGGCAAGCTGACGTTCGAGCGCGGGGACGATGCCGCTCGCGGTGATGCGCTCGGCCTGCGCGGCGCTCTTGTCCGCGCCCGCGATGCCGCTGGCGGCGAGCGGCCCGGCATAGCTCTCCTTCGCGCCCGCGATGCTCGCCTCCATCTGGGCGATGGCGCGGTCGATGAGGAAGGCGGGCGGCACGAGGCCAGCACCCCGCGCCGCGCGGATGCGGCCAAGGTCGCCGTCGAGCAGCGCCGGGACTTCGCCGAGGCGATCGAGATAAGGGCCGAGGTCTTCGGGCTTGGTCAGCGGCTGCGAAGAGCCGAAGAAGCGCGGCATGTCGATATAGGTGCCGACATTCTGGATCACGACGTAAGGCGCATTGCGCCAGCTGCCGACCGCGACATCGCCATAGGGGAGGGCAAAGCCTTCAAGCGCGCTGGCGAAGGCGGTCTCGACCACCTCGAAGCCGATCTGCTGGTCGCTGGTGAGGCCCTCCCGCGGATAGGCGCGCACTTCGGCGAGGAGATCCTTGAGGGTTGCGGCATAGGCCTCGCGCCCCGCTTCGCCCGGGGTGCCGAAGGTGGAGCGCCAAGCTGCGAACTGGCCGGTATCGACGCCGAGCCCGGTCGCGCGGCCCGGCTCATGCGCGAGCATCCGGTAGGCAACCTGATCGAGCGCAGCATCGGGCGCAAACCCCGCCAGCGAGGGTGCGCCGCTCGCCAAGGCTGGCGCGGCGGGCCTCGCGGCGCAGGCGGGTAGCAGCGCAAGCGCCGAGGTGCCCGCCAGTCCCGACAGGGTCTGGCGGCGGGTGACGGTCATGGGGTTCTCTCTCATCGCCAGAAGGCTTACCCCCCGATCATGGCCTGTCAACGCCCGCGCGGCGAACGGCATGGAGGTGCGCTCACTCCCTGAGGATGCCGCCCACCTCGCCCCCTTCGAGCGCCAGCAGGTTCATCACCGCATGGTGCAGCGCGATGTTCTGCTCGGCAGTGCCTTCGTAACCCTCCATGCCGAGTTCGCCTGCCAGTTCCTTGCGGTTGGCGAAGCTCGGGTCGATGCCGACCAGCTTCATCAGGTCGACGATCGAGGTCTGCCAGTTGTACTTGCCCGCATCGGGCAGGCGCGCGATCTGCGCTTCCGTTTCGGCCTGGCTGATCGGCTCAGGACCGGCGGAGGCGGGCTGCGGCGCGGCGGGGGTCGCGGCCGGCGCGGGAGCGGAAGGGGCGGGCGCGGGCGCGCGCGCAGCCTTGACCTTCTCCTTGTCCGACCCCCAGATCGCGTTCTTGATACTCCCGAAAATTCCCATCATAGCCTCCGTCCGACTGCATCGGCTTTACCGGGGCGGCGCGCGGGATGTTCCTGCACCGGCCCTGCGCTCACGCCGTTCACCGCCAACCCGGAGCCGCCTGCCCCATGACCGACCCCGCCATGACCGACATCGTGCTCTCGATCGTGATGCTCGCCGCGCTTGCGCTGCTGGCGGGGGCCTTCGTACTGTGGCGGCGCACGGGAGAGGCGAAGAACCCGGCGCTAATGGTGCTGCTGGCCGTGATTGCGGTCGCCAACGTGCTGATCTGGACTGTGCCGGGCGCCGGCGGCGAGGCGCCGATCGATCAGGTCAAGGCGGCCGCTGCGGAGCGGTAGGCCCCGCCTGCCGGGCGGCAGCGGGTGACGGTCGCTTCAGGGCGCCCGGCTATTCGCCGGGCCGGTCTGTCACTTGATGGGGCAATCCGGCGACAGGCGGAAATCGAGGTAATTGTCCACCGCCCGCATCAGTTCCTCAAGCTCGTTCTCGAAGAAGTGGTTGGCGCGGGGGATTTCCTCGTGGTGGATGGTGATGTGCTTCTGGGTGCGCAGCTTGTCGACCAGCTTCTGCACCGCATTGGGCTGCACCACCGTGTCGGACGCGCCTTGCAGGAAGATGCCGCTGGCGGGGCAGGGGGCGAGGAAGGAGAAGTCGTACATGTTGGCGGGCGGCGCGACCGAGATGAAGCCGCGCACTTCCGGGCGGCGCATCAGCAATTGCATGCCGATCAGCGCGCCGAAGCTGTATCCCGCGATCCAGGTGCTCTGCGCTTCGGGGTGGATCGACTGCACCCAGTCGAGCGCGGAGGCCGCGTCGCTGAGTTCGCCCACGCCGCTGTCGAACGAGCCTTGGCTGCGCCCCACGCCGCGGAAGTTGAAGCGCAGCGTTGCAAAGCCGCGATCCGCAAAGGTCTTGTAGAGCCGCTGGACGATCCGGTCGTTCATCGTGCCCCCGCCTTCGGGGTGCGGGTGGAGGATCATCGCCACAGGCGCGCGCGGGCGGGGGGGCGGAGAGAAACGGCCTTCAAGACGGCCTTCGGGGCCGGGGAAAATGACGGAGGGCATTGATCGACCTTAGGCGTGAGGGCTCGCGAGCGGCCGGGTGGCGCTCGCCATTGCGCGCCTATATAGGCGGGGCCACGAAAATCGCAATTTTTTCCCGAGGACAAGCGCCATCCCGCCCCGCGTCTATCTCGATCACGCCGCCACTTCGCCGCTGCGCCCCGAGGCCAAGGCGGCGATGGAGGAAGGCTTTGCGCTGTGGGCCAACCCCTCCAGCCCCCACGCCGAGGGCCGCCGCGCGCGGGCGGCGCTGGAGGATGCGCGCGAGCGGATCAGGCGGGCGCTGGGGTGGAGCGGGGAGTTGATCTTCACCGGCGGGGCGAGCGAGGCCCTGTGGATCGCGCTCAATCGCGTGAAGGCCGGCCGCCGGATCGTCAGCGCCGTCGAGCATGACGCGGTGTTCCGCGCGGCCCCGGATGCGGCGGTCTTCACGGGCGAGGAAAGGCTGGGGCCGGGGACGTTGCTGGCCATCCAGCACCTCAATTCGGAAACCGGCACGATCAATCCGGTCAGCGACATGGCCCGCACCCTTGGCGAAACTGGCGCGCTGCTGCTGTCCGATTGCGCGCAGAGCGCCGGCAAGCTGCCGCTGCCCGGTGCCGATATGATCGTGGTCAGCGCCCACAAGTTCGGCGGGCCGATCGGCATCGGCGCGCTGCTGGTGCGTGACTTCAACCTGCTCGAACCCTCCGGCGGGCATGAACGCGGCTATCGGCAGGGGACCGAGAACCTGCCCGGCGCGCTCGGCATGGTAGCGGCGCTGGAGGCGGGGGGCGCGGAAAGCTGGGCCACCACCGAAGCGCAGCGGCTGGTTTTTGGTGAGGCGCTGGGGCGTCAGGGGCATCTGATCGCGCCGGGGGCGCAGGCTTCGCACATTGTCGCCATCGCCCACCCCACATTGAGCGCGCAGGCCCTGCTGATCCGGCTCGACACCATGGGCTTTGCCGTCTCGGCGGGGAGCGCCTGTTCCTCCGGCACGCTCAAGAAAAGCCGGGTGCTCGATGCCTTCGGGGTGCCCGACGATGTGGCCGCGCGCACGATCCGGGTGAGCATGGGGTGGTCGACCACGCCGGAGGAGCTGGAGCGGTTCGCCGAGGCTTGGGCTTCGTTATGTTGACCCTTCCTCGTCTCCCCGGGCTTGACCCGGGGCCCCGCTTTCTTGAACCGCAGCGCAGAGGCAGCGGGATCCCGGGTCAAGCCCGGGAAGACGAGGGGGGTGATTTATGATCTACCTCGACTACCAGGCCACCACGCCGCTCGCTCCCGAAGCCCGTGAGGCGATGCTGCGGTGGCTCGGCGGGCCGGAGAGCGACACTTTCGGCAACCCGCACAGCCCCCACCGCATGGGCCGCATGGCGGCGGCTGCGGTCGAGACGGCGAGGGAACGGGTCGCGGCGCTGCTGCCCGAAGGTGGCAAGCTGATCTTCACCAGCGGCGCGACCGAGGCGATCAACACCGCCCTCCTCGGCACCCCCGGCGATGTCATCACCTTCGCCACTGAACACGCCGCAGTGCTTGATTGCCGGCGTGCGGTCGAGGCGCAGGGGCGGCGCTTCACCGTCCTGCCGGTTGAGTCGGATGGCCGGACCGATGTCGAGGCGCTGCAAGCCGCGATCACCCCGGAAACCGGCCTTGTCGCAGTGATGGCGGTCAACAACGAGATCGGAGTGAGGAATCCGCTCGCACAGGTGGTCGCTTGCGCGCGACAGGTGGGGGCCAGGGTGCTGGTCGATGCCGTCCAGGCCTACTCCAGGGTGCCCGTAGAGGTGCCTGCGGACTATATCGCGATCTCGGCTCACAAGTGCCACGGGCCCAAGGGGATCGGCGCCTTGTGGATTTCAGACCATGCCAGACCCCCGCTCGCCCTTATCCACGGCGGCGGACAGGAGGCCAGCTTGCGCGCAGGCACCCTCTCGCCCGCCCTTTGCGCAGGCTTCGGCGCGGCGGCGCAGGTGGCCGAGGAGGGGCTTGCCGAGCAAATGTTTCACGTGAAACATTTGTGGAACATCGCCCGCGCGGCCTTCGCCGGATGGGAGCTGAACGGGAGCGAGGTGGACCGCTGGCACGGCAATCTCAACATCAGGAAAGAGGGGCTGGATGTCGCCCGCCTGATGAGCGATTGCCGGCATGTCATGTTCTCCGCCGGGAGCGCCTGCGCCAGCGGATCGGGCAGGCCGAGCCATGTGCTGAAGGCGATCGGGCTTTCCGATGCGGAGGCAAAGTCCTCTATCCGCCTCGGTTTCGGGCGCTATACGCCCCCCCAGGACATCGAAACCGCCGCCGCCGCGATTCTCGCCGCCGCGAAGGAGCAAGGCCTGTGAGCATCACCCTCACCTTCATCGACCCGCGCGGGAAGGCCGTTGAAACGACAGCGGAAAGCGGTGACAACCTGCTGCGCGTCGGCCAGGCGGCGGGGCTGCCGCTGGAGGGCACCTGCGAGGGGCAGATGGCGTGCTCCACCTGCCACGTGATCGTTGCGCCCGAATGGTTCGACCGCCTTCCTCCGGCAAGCGATGAGGAGGAGGACATGCTCGATTTCGCCGCCGGTGCGCGGCGCACCTCGCGGCTGTCGTGCCAGATCGAGCTGACGGCGGCGATGGACGGCCTCACCGTCAGCGTGCCCGCGACCAGCAGCGATGCGCGCCGGATGTAGCTAAAGCATCCAGATCGCCGCCCCCAGCCCGGTGCTGGCGAGGATCATGCACCCTGCCACCAGCCGCATTGTCAGGCCCCGCATCGGCGCGGCCTTGTGCTCCTCCAGCCGCCGCGCGACGGTGACTGCGCGGGCCTGCGCTGCCACGAAAATCGCGATGGCGACGAGAACGAAGCCGCTCGCCAGCGCCTTGGGGAGCCAGGCGGGTTCGAGCTTGCCGAACAGCGCGTTGAAGCCGAGCCCGATGCCCACCGCCGCCAGCCCCGTGCGCATCCACCCCGCAAAGGTGCGCTCGTTGGCCATGAGGGTGCGGTCTTCCGCCCAGTCGGTGCGCTTCTCGGCCCAGTCGGTGCGCTCCTCGGCGAGGGCTTCACGGTCGTCGGCGCGCGCCATGGCGGGTCTTGCAGTCAGTCCCCCGCCATGTCGAGCGCGGCCATCAGCGCATCGGTAAAGGCGGGGATATCGCCGGGCTTGCGGCTGGTGATGAGGTTGCCGTCGACCACCACTTCCTCGTCCACCACTGCAGCGCCCGCATTGGCGAGATCGGTGCGGATCGAAGGCCAGCCGGTGACCGTGCGCCCCTCGACAAGCTGCGCCTCGGCAAGCAGCCAGGGGGCGTGGCAGATCGCGGCAATCGGCTTTTCCGCCGCATCGAATGCGCGGATCACGTCAATCACCTTGTGCTCGGTGCGCAGGATATCGGGGTTCATCTGCCCGCCGGGAAGCAGAAGCGCGTCGTAATCCTCGGCGTCGATCTCGCCGATGGTGAGGTCGACCGCAAGGCTGTCACCCCAGTCCTTCTGGTCCCAGCCGCGGATTTCGCCCGGCTTGAGACTGGCGATGGAGACTTCGGCGCCCGCTTCCTCGAGCAGGCGCTTGGGCTCAGTCAGTTCGGACTGCTCGAAGCCGTCGGTGGCGATGATGAGGACGCGTTGCATGGTGGGCTCCTGTGGTTGCCTTGTCACAGCCCTATCGCCCGTTCGCAGGCGCTGTTCCGCGCCGCAGGGCGAGACGGCAGCGTGGCGCGGTAAGTTGCTTTCCTTGTGGAAAGCCCTCTCCCGGCGGGCGAGCGAGCTTGCTAGACGAAGGGCATGTCCGATCCCGTGACCACTGACGCGCCCGATGACGGCTTTGACGCCATCGTCGATGCGCCCTTCGATGCCGCGCTGTCCGAGCGTTATCTGGTCTATGCGCTCTCGACGATCACCGCGCGTTCGCTGCCCGATTTGCGGGACGGGCTGAAGCCGGTCCACCGCCGCCTGCTGTGGGCGATGCGCCAGCTCAAGCTCAACCCCAGCGATGCCTTCAAGAAATCCGCCCGCGTGGTCGGCGACGTGATCGGCAAGTATCACCCCCATGGCGATGCGAGCGTCTATGACGCGATGGTCCGCTTGGCGCAGGATTTCAGCCTGCGTTACCCGCTGGTGGAAGGGCAGGGGAACTTCGGCAATGTCGATGGCGATAATGCCGCCGCCTACCGTTACACCGAAGCCCGCCTGACCCGCACCGCGCTGGAACTGATGGCGGGGCTCGACGAAGGCACGGTCGACTTCCTCCCCACCTACAACGGCGAGGAGATCGAGCCCGAGATCTTCCCCGGCCTCTTCCCCAACCTCCTCGCCAACGGCGCGAGCGGGATCGCGGTGGGGATGGCGACCAGCATTCCCAGCCACAATGTCGCGGAAATCATCGATGCGACGCTGGAGCTGATCGACAACCCCTCGGTCAGCCACGAACGCCTGATGGAGCTGTTCCACGGCCCCGATTTCGCCACCGGCGGCCATGTGATCGACAGTCCCGCCGCGATCTGCGAAGCCTATCGCACCGGGCGCGGCGCCTTCCGCCTGCGCGGACGCTTCCTCGCCCCCGAGGCCAAGGACGAGGCCGATGTCGCGGCGGGGATCGAGCGGCTCGGCGGTGGGCAGTGGCAGCTGGTCATCTCGGAAATCCCCTATCAGGTCCCCAAGTCCAAGCTGATCGAACAGATCGCGCAGGCCATCGCCGATCGCAAGCTCCCCATCCTCGAAGACGTGCGCGACGAGAGCGACGAGGCGATCCGCATCGTCATCGTGCCCAAGAGCCGCAATGTCGATCCGGAGCTGCTGAAGGAAAGCCTGTTCAAGCTTACCGACCTCGAGACGCGCTTCAGCCTCAACCTGAACGTGCTCGACGCGCCGCCGGGGCTGGGGCGCACGCCGATGGTGATGGGGCTGAAGGAACTGCTCGAAAGCTGGACCTTCGCGCAGATCGACATCCTCCAGCGCCGCGCCAGGCACCGGCTCGATCAGATCGCGAACCGGCTGGAGCTGGTGCGCGGCTACATCATCGCCTTCCTCAACCTCGACCGGGTGATCGAGATCATCCGCACCGAGGACGAGCCCAAGCCGGTGATGATGGCGGAGTTCGAACTGACCGACCGGCAGGCCGAAGCGATCCTCAACATGCGGTTGCGCTCCCTGCGCAAGCTTGAGGAAATGCAGCTCAGGAAGGAGCAGGACGAACTGCTCGCCGAAGAGGCCGATCTCAACGCCTTGCTCGAAAGCCCGGCCAAGCAGCGCACCCGGCTGAAGCGCGATCTGCGCAACCTTCGCAAGGCCTATGCCGAGGACACCCCGCTCGGAAAGCGCCGGACGCTGATTGCCGAGGCCGCTGCGACAGTCGAATTTTCGATGGACGCGATGATCGAGAAGGCGCCCGTCACCGTGATCCTCAGCCAGAAGGGCTGGATCCGCGCGGCAAGCGGCCACGTGCCGCTGGATCAGGAGTTCAAGTACAAGGAGGGCGATGCGCTCGCCTTCATCCTCCACGCCCAGACCACCGACAAACTGCTGCTGGCGGCGAGCGACGGGCGGTTCTTCACGCTCGGTTGCGACAAGCTCCCCGGCGCGCGCGGCTTCGGCGAGCCGGTGCGCACCATGATCGATCTCGAAAGCGAGGCGAGCGTGTGCGCCATGATGGTCCACCGCCCGGGCGGCCGACTGCTGCTCGCCTCCAGCCACGGCAAGGGCTTTGTCGCGGAGATGAACGAGCTTCTGGCCGAAACGCGCAAGGGCCGGCAGGTGGTGAACCTCAAGGACGGGGCGCGGCTTTCGGTGATCCGGATCGTCGGCGAGGGGCACGATCATGTCGCGGTGGTCGGCGACAATCGCAAGCTGGTGGTGTTCAATCTGGAGGAACTGCCGGTGATGACACGCGGGCAGGGCGTGCAACTGCAGCGTTATCGCGACGGCGGGATGGCGGACGCGACGACCTTCGTGCTCGCCGATGGCCTCAGCTGGCAAATGGGGGGCTCGGGCGAGCGCACCCGCACCGAAACCGAAATCCGCATGTGGAAGGTCGCTCGCGGCGCGGCCGGGCGGATGCCGCCTCAGGGCTTTCCCAAGTCGAACCGCTTCAACTGATCGGCAAGAGGGCCGCGGAACGCATTGTACCGCAGCCCCCAAGGTCCGTTCAGAAGGATTATTGCGACGCGCCGCCGCCCGCCGGCTTGCCCTTGGCAGCGCTGGCGATCTGCTCCTGACTATAGAGCACCGCGAGCTGCCCCTGCGGGTTCACCATGAAGTGTTCCTTGCGCATCTGCAGCAGCCCTTGCGGGGTTTCGAGCATGATATTGTCCGCGGCAAGATCGACTGCGGTCAGCTTGCCGACATCGCGACCGCCGGTCGAGACCACCGATGCGCCAAGGACGATGGCAGCATCGCGCTTGGCATTGGCCTCGGCGACACGCTCATCCATCATCGCGTCGACCTGATCCTTGGTCGCGTTCACGCTTTTGCCTGCATCCGCGTCGTAGAGCATGCTCACCGGAACCGCAGCCTTGTGCTTGCCGGTGTCGATCACCACCACCTGATCGTCCACCTCGGCGACAGTGCCGACGGGGTTGCCGTCATTGCCGTAGATTGTCGCGCCCACGTCCTGCGCCTGTGCCACCGCGGGGGTGACGGCAAGGGCACCGGCGAGGAGCGCCAGCTTGAGGGTCTTCATTGTTCAGCTCCGTGTTCTCTGCGCCGGATATCGCGTCGGGTGGACGCCACCGGCAGGGGTGCGGGCGCGAGCGGCCTTGTGTCAGCGCAGCCGCGGCGAGAGGACCTTGGCGGTCCAAGGAATGACCCGCAGGGATATTCCTAACCTGTGTCCGACAATCGCGACAATTGCAGGTGCAGGATGTGCGGGTACACCGGTCGCGAATCTTGCCCCGGTTACGGCGCACCGTGCCATTCACGGGGCGGAGCGTGCGAGCTCCTCGGCGAGGATTTCGTCGATCCGGGACGGATCGGGGAATCCCTCGGCGACCCAGCGTGCCTCGACGGTTTGCAAGATCCGCGCGACAGCTGGTCCGGCGGTGACCCCGCGCGCAACGATGGCGCCGCCCTTCAAGGGGAAGACGGGCACGCTCCAACTGGCGATCGTGCCCGCTTCGGCACCCAGAAGCAGCAGCCTGTCCGCCGCCACCGAGGGTGACAGGCGATAGGCAAGCGCACGCGCGTCAGCGGCGTCGGCAGGGTCGCGCTCGGCCGCCGTGACGAGCCTTGCGCGCTGCGCTTTCGACAGCCTGAGGCGGGCGGCTACCGTCTCGGCGACCTCGGGCGAGGGCGGGATCAACGCCGCGAGCCGACGCACCGGCTCGGCGGCGATGCCCTGCGCGGCCTCGGCGGCGATCAGCCGGGCGAGCGCGGCAATCTGCGGAGGGCAGGCCTCTGGGAGAATCACGGGCAGCACGCCGCGCGAGCGCATCCGCTCGATGGTCGGGTGCGGATCGGGCAGGGCAAGCAGCGCGAGGAGTTCGGCCGCTATCCGCTCCCGGCTGAGGCCCTTCAGGGTATGGGCAAGGTCGGAGCAGGCTTCCTCAGCCTCGGTGTCAAGCGCCGCACCGAAGCGGGTCTGGAAGCGGTAATAGCGCAAAATGCGCAGGTGATCCTCGGCTATCCGCTGGCGCGCATCGCCGATAAAGCGGACACGGCCCGCGGCGAGATCGTCGAGCCCGCCGAAGAAATCGGCGATCTCCAGCGTCTCGGGGTGGGCGTAGAGCGCGTTGATCGTGAAATCGCGCCGCGCGGCGTCTTCGGACCAGTCCTGCGCAAAGGCGATGGTCGCCCGCCTGCCGTCGGTCGCGACATCGCGCCTCAAGGTAGTGACCTCAACCGGACCGTCCTTGAGGATCGCGGTGACGGTGCCGTGATCGAGGCCGGTCGGAACGGTGCGGATGCCGGCGCGGCCGCAGGCGGCGATCACCTCGGCCGGCAGCAGCCGCGCGGCGCAATCGACATCGGCGACAGCCACGCCGAGCAGCCCGTCGCGCACCGCTCCGCCGACCCAGCGGATGTTTTCGGCCCCCAGCGCGGCCGTTAGCGCCGCGAGGCCCTCGCGGCGGGTCCATTCGGCCGGCGCCAGATCACGCAGCATCGCACAAGCCCTCGAGCGTCATTCGCCGCGACAGGTTGGCGATGATCGCCGCGGTCACACCCCAGATGCGGAAGCCCTGCCACTCCATTTCGAGATAGCGCCGGGTCGCGCCGCGCCAGAACACCTCGTTGGTGGTCCAGCTGGCGGGATCGAGCAGAACGGCTAGCGGTGCCTCGAACCAGGCCTCGACCTCCTGCGGATTGGGCGTGAGCGCGAGCCCGGGCGGCACAACGCCCACCACCGGCGTCACGAGGAAGCCGGTGCCGGTGTGGTAGAGATCGCTGGTGCCGATCACCCGGACGCGGTCGCGGGGCAGGGCGAGTTCCTCCTCGGCTTCGCGCAGTGCTGCGGTGACGGCGTCTTCGCCCGCGTCGAGCTTGCCGCCCGGGAAGGCGACCTGCCCCGGATGATCGCGCATCGCGCGGGGGCGCTGGGTGAGGATCACCTGCGGATCGTGCGCCACGTCGGTGATGGCGATCAGCACCGCGGCAGGCGTCGCGCGGCTGTCAGCCGCGAAATGCGCATCGCTGAGCAGATCGGGAATGTCGCGCGCATGGCCTTCCTCGAAGGCGCGGGCGAGGGGATCGAACAGGCTCATGGCAGCAGGCGGAAGGCTTGTCCGCGGCTGGTCACCTGCCAGCCGTTCTGCTCCGCACCTTCGGCGAGCGCGATCTCCGCGAGCTGTGCCCATGTGGAGCGGTTCAATCGCGCCTCGCAACCGCGCCGCACGTGGAGGTAGAGCGCCGGGTTCTCCGCATCGCCCGCCGCCCTCAGGGCATGGCCCGGTCCGGCGATCACGAGGTCATCGGTGTTGAGCCGGAAAGCCAGCGCATCCCCTTTGCGCACGCAATCGGTGGCGATGAAGGCGGCGTCCTCGACCTCGATCGCGAGCTTCTCGACCGGGGTGACGAGCCAGTGGTGCCCTGCCTCGTCGCGGGTGAGCAGGCCTGCAAAGGCGCGGACCATCGCCTCGCGGCGGATCACGCCGCCTTCGTGAAACCACGTCCCGTCGGCGGTGATCTCCATGTGGCTCTCCCCCACCTTCTGCGGCGCCCACTGCTCCACCGGGGGAAGCTTTCGCTCAGCGACGAGAGCAGCGATCTCGGCGAGAGTCAGGCCGGCGAGGTGGGGGGGTGGTTCGTAGGGCATGGTTGCAGGAAGATGGCAGATGGGCCGGGCAAGGTGAAGGGGGGAGGCGCCCCTATCCCTCCCACGGGCCGAGCATGCCCTCTGAAGGCATCGCGGCAAGGGCGTGGCCGCGGGCGAGCAGGCGGTGCTGTTCGTAAGGACCGGGGCAGCGCCATCCGCCCGTGAGCGCGGCGGAGAAGCCCCAGCGCCCGTAATAGGAAGCGTCACCGATCAGCACCTGCGGGAGTCCTCGTGGTCCTACCGCTTGGCTACTTGAGGACGAGGAACCGCGCCCGGCGGCAAGCCGGGCGTCCTCGGCGATCATCGCGCTCATCAGCCCGACGCCGAAGCCCTCGCCCTGCCGTTCGGGAACGACCGCGACCGGCCCCACCATTACCAGCGGCACCTGCCCCTGCTTCGTCTGGAGCCCGACCGGCCAGCACTGGATCGTGCCGACCAGCATGTCGTGCTCGTCCAGCGCCGCAAGGCTGAGGCCGGGGAGCCATGCCATGCCTTCGCGGATCCGGTAAGCGGTGCGCGCGTGGCGATCCGTCCCGAAGGCGCGGTCGAGCACTTCCTCGATCATCGCCGGGTCGACCGCCTCGAGCGGTATCAGGGTCGCGGCCGGCGCCGCTTGCGGGGCGCCGGCCATCAGCGCGCGGTCAGCTTCAGCAGCTTGGCACCCTTGCCGTCCTCGGCGATCCAGATCGCGCCGTCGGGGCCCTGCGCGATGCTGCGCAGCCGGTTGTCGAACTCAAAACGCGTCGCCTCGCGCGCGCTTTCGCCCTCGATCACGACATCGACGATCGCTTGCGAGCCGAGCCCGGCGATCAGCGCATGGCCCTTCCATGCGGGAAACTGGCTGCCGGTGTAGATCAGCATGTCGCCCGGCGCGATGACCGGGTTCCAGCTCATTGCGGGCTGGGCAAAGCCGTCCGAGGGCTCGTGATCGGGGATGGGATCCCCGTTGTAGTGATCGCCGTTGGAGCGCACCGGCCAGCCGTAATTGGCGCCCACCTTCACGAGGTTGAGTTCATCCCCCCCTGCAGGGCCGTGCTCGACGTCCCACAGGCGACCTTGCGCGTCCCAGTCCAGCCCGAGGATGTTGCGGTGGCCGTATGACCAGATCTCCGCCGTCGCCCCGCCCTTGTCCGCCATGGGATTGCCCGCGGCAGGCGTGCCATCGAGATTGAGGCGCACGATCGAGCCCAGAGTGTTTGCGGTGTCCTGCGCGGGGCTCATCTTCTGGCGATCGCCGCTGGCGATGAACAGGTGCTGCCCGTCAGGCGAGACGGTGATGCGGTGCGAATAATGGCCCCGGCCCGAAACCTTCGGGGTCTGGCGCCAGATCACGCTGAGGCCTTCGACCGCGCATGCGTCGACCGCCGTGCAGGCGAGCGTGCCGCGCCCCACTGCCGCGCCGCGGGTGTCGCCTTCGCCTGCCTCGGCCCAGCTCAGGTAAATGGTCCGCCCGCTCAGCGGCGCTCCGGCTTCCTCCGGGAGGAACGCGACATCGCCAAACCCGCCTTGGCCGCCGTAATCGACCTTGGGCGCGCCGGAGACAGTGCCGACCTTGCCGCTGCCCGCGTCCAGCACCTTGAGCGTGCCTGCCTTTTCCGTGACGAACAGCATCTGCGTGCCCGGTGCAAAGGCAATGGCCCAGGGTTCTTCGAAGCTTGCGACTTTACTTACCGCGAAGGGAGCACCGTCGCCGCCGGCGGCGGCCTGCGCGGTTTCCCCGGTTTCGGCGTTGGCGCAGCTTGCCAGCGCGAGCGAAGGCATCGAAAGTGCGGCGAGCAATCGGGCGGAACGGATCATGCTTGGGGTCACTCCGGTTTTGGCGATCACAGACCAGCCGGTCGTTATCGGCGTCGACGAGGCCGGCCGCGGGCCGCTCGCCGGGCCGGTGGTGGCGGCGGCAGTTGTTCTGGGCGCGGCGATACCGGCAGGGCTCGACGATTCCAAGCGCCTTTCGGCCAGCCGCCGCGGTGTGCTCGACAAGGCGATCCGATCCAGTTGTGGCTGGGCGGTGGCGGTGGTCGACCCGCAGGAGATCGACCGGGTCAACATCTTCATGGCAACAATGCTGGCCATGACCCGCGCGGTCGCCAGCCTGACAGGTGCGCTCGGCTGCGAGACGCGAGAGGTGCTGATCGACGGCAATCTCACCCCCCATGGTCGCTGCGGCGAATGGTGCTGGCCCGCGCGGGCGATCGTCGGCGGCGACGGGATCGAGCCTGCCATCTCCGCCGCCTCGATCATCGCCAAGGAATGGCGCGACCGAATGATGTGCGAGGCGGCCGCCGCTCACCCGCACTACGGGTGGGAGCGCAACAAGGGCTATGGCACCGCGGAGCATCTGGAAGCGCTGCGGCTCCACGGCCCGAGCCCGCTGCACAGGCGGAGCTTTGCTCCAGTGGCGCAGTTGCAGTTGATCTGAGCGCACTTGCGCCAAGGGTGAGTCCGCCCCGCCACACCGCTGCATCTGGAGTCCGTCCGCCGCCCTCGGACTCAACATCTTGTGCCGGACTCGTTTCGTTCCGCGCGATCCCCGTCGTATGCTGAACAAGCTACGAGAAATTAGGCGCTTGACGCGGACTCTTCAAAGACTCATGCCTGTGGATAAGTTTCAGGCACGATCAGCGAGGGTCCGGTGGCAGGCGTAATAGAGAAGGTGAAGACGCGCGCGAAAGGCGTTGCAAAGACGCAGGAAATCGCGCGTGCGCCCGATCTGCCGTTGGGGCGTATCCTGCCGGGCGACTGTATCGAGGCGATGCGCTCGCTGCCCTCGGCGAGCGTGGACCTCGTCTTTGCCGATCCGCCCTACAACCTGCAATTGGGCGGCGACCTCAACCGCCCCGACGGCAGCCACGTCGACGCTGTGACCGACCACTGGGACCGGTTCGATTCCATGGCCGCCTACGACACATTCACCCGCGAATGGCTGACCGAGGCGCGCCGCGTGCTGAAGCCGGATGGCGGGCTGTGGGTGATCGGCTCCTACCACAACATCTTTCGCGTCGGCGCGATTTTGCAGGACCTCGGCTTCTGGATCTTGAACGACATCGTGTGGCGCAAGACCAATCCCATGCCCAATTTCAAGGGCACCCGCTTCACCAACGCGCACGAGACGCTGATCTGGGCGAGCATGGGGGAGAGGGCACGTTATCACTTCAATTACCGCGCGATGAAGACCTTGAACGACGAACTTCAGATGCGCTCCGACTGGGTGATGCCGATCTGTGCCGGGGCGGAGCGGCTCAAGGAAAACGGCAAGAAGGCGCACCCGACCCAGAAGCCCGAGGCGCTGCTCTACCGCGTGCTGCTGGCGACGACCGAGAAGGGCGACGTGGTGCTCGATCCCTTTTTCGGCACCGGCACAACCGGCGCGGTGGCAAAGCGGCTGGGACGCCAGTGGATCGGCTGCGAGCGAGAGGATTTCTACCGCGAAGTGGCGACCAAGCGCATCGCCCGCGAACTGCCGCTGGACGAAAGCGCGATCACCACGATGCAAAGTCCTCGCAGCGCGCCCAAAGTGGCGTTCGGCGCGGTGGTCGAGGCGGGTCTGATCCCGCCGGGCACCAGGGTGTTCGACAAGAAGCGCCGCTGGATCGCCACGGTGCGTGCCGATGGCTCGCTGGAATGCGGCGACAAGACCGGCTCGATCCACGGCCTCGGCAAGGAGTTGCAGGGCGCACCTTCCTGCAACGGCTGGGCTTTCTGGCATTACGAGACCGGCGGCGATGTCCAGCCGATCGATGCGGCCCGCCAGCTTTACCTCCTCGCCGCCGAGGATTGATCGCGAGGCGATGGCCGATTCGATCTACATCCACCCGTTGACGCTCGTCGCCGGCCCCCAGGCCGTGGATGGCGAGGCGGTGCGGCTGGGCGGGTCGATGGCCTATGCGCGCGAATTCGCGCTGGTGCTGCGCGACGGACGGGCGGTGGAAGAGCGGATCGTCGGCACCCCGCGCGAGGTGGAGCGGGCGCTCGCCTGCCTTTCAGGCATGCTCGCGCAAGACGGGGCGCAGCAATGGGCGAACCTCGCCAAGGTCCACCCGCCGCTGGAACTGGGCAGCCGCACCGTCCGGCTCGATCAGCCGCAGATCATGGGCATCCTCAATGTCACGCCGGACAGCTTCTCCGACGGCGGGTTTCACGACACACCCGATGCCGGCCGCGCCCATGCCGCTGCGATGCTGGAGGCCGGGGCGGCGATCATCGACATCGGCGGGGAGAGCACCCGTCCCGGTGCTGCGGCGACCTTCGAGGACGAGGAGATCGCCCGGGTCGTCCCGGCGGTCGAATATTGCGCCAGCATGGGCGCGGCGATCAGCATCGACACGCGGCGCGCAGGCGTGCTTGCGGCGGGGCTGGCGGCAGGCGCGCACATGGCCAACGACGTGTCGGGCCTGCGCTACGATCCGCGCATGATCGAGGTTGTCGCGACCGAGGGCTGCCCGGTGGTGCTGATGCACGCCCCGGGCGCTGGTGAGGACCTGCACAAGGGACCGGGCTATGCCGATGTCGTGAGCGAGGTCTTCGACTTCCTCAAACATGCGCGCGAACGGGCGATTGCCGCCGGGGTGCCGGAGGATCGCATCGTCCTCGATCCCGGTATCGGCTTCGGCAAGTCGCTGGCCGAGAACCTCGCGCTCATCAACGCTCTGCCGCTGTTTCATGCGCTCGGCAGCCCGCTGATGCTGGGGGCGAGCCGCAAGCGGATGATCGGCGCCCTTTCGCGCGAGGAAGCGGCGGGCGAGCGGCTGGCGGGATCGCTGGCGCTGGCGGTGAGGGCGATGGAGGCGGGCGTCCACCTGCTGCGCGTCCACGATGTCGCCGAGACGGTGCAGGCGCGCAATGTCTGGCGCGGGCTGAGGGATGCAGGCCTGACCGACTACAGCACGCTTCCCCCGGTGTAATCCGTCCCCTCAATGTTTTACGTGAAACATTTCAAAGACTTGGTGTAGGATCACCCCTCGGGCAATCCTTCAGAGCGTGAAGCCGCCGTCCGATACCAGCACGTGTCCGGTGATGTTGGCCGCCGCATCGCTCAGAAGGTAGCAGATGCTGTCCGCCATCTCCTCGGACGAGGCGAATCGGCCCAGGGGCGTCGTTTTCGCCATGGCCTTCAAGGTTGCCTCCCGCCCAATGGCGGCGACCGAAGCCTGGAAGTCGGCGCCTGATTCCCAGATTGCCGTATCCACCCCACCGGGGGCTATCGCATTGACCCGAATGCCTTTTCTTGCATTCTCGGCAGCCGCGATCCGCGCCATGTGGGCGACCGCCGCCTTCGAGACCCCATAGGGGCCGATGCCGGGCACGGGCTTCAGCCCGGTGGTCGAGGCAACCACCACCACGCTCCCGCTCTTGCCTTCCATGGCCCTCAGCGATGTCGCCAAAGTCAGGAACGCGCCGTCCAGATTGACCGCCATCACCCGGCGCCATTCGGCGAGCGAAATCGATGAAATAGGCCCCCCTGACCCTATGCCAGCATTGACCACGGCATGGTCTAGGCCGGTCAAGCGGGGGGCTAGAGCCTGCCAGAGCGCCTCGTCGGCGACGCTGCCGGCGATGCGGTGAATCTCGCCGGGGAGATCGAGCGCATCCAGCCCGGCCGCATCGACATCAACGAGGAACAGCCGCGCTGCTCCCCGCTCGGCCAGTGCCTTGGCACAGGCCGCCCCGATCCCCGAAGCCGCCCCGGTGACGAGCGCAGAGCGCCCGACGAAATCCTGAAGTGTGGTCATGCTGACCGGCTAGTCCGCGCGGGTGCGCCGATCAAGCGGCGTTATCGATCCCGAGGTCGGAGAGCTTGCGATACAGCGTCGAGCGACCGATCCCCAGCCGCCGCGCCACTTCGGTCATGCGGCCGCGATAATGGCCGATGGCGAGGCGGATCACGTCGGCTTCGATCTCTTCCAGCGGACGCAGGTTGCCATCGGGCGTGTAGAGCATGATGCCCACGCCCTCATGCGCGCTCGCCATGGTGATGCTGCCCTGCTCGCCGAGCATCTCGGAGAGTTGCGGGAAGCTGTCGGCGGTGAGCGAATTGCCCTCGCAATAGACCGCCGCGCGGAACAGCACCGATTGCAGCTGGCGGACATTGCCCGGCCAGTCATAGGCGGCAAGCAATGCCAGCGCGGAATCGCTCACCGAAAGGTGGTTGAGACCCGGCTGCTCGCCGATGCGGGCGAGGAAGTGGCGGGTAAGGGCAGGGATGTCGCCGGTGCGTTCGCGCAAGGGCGGCAGCACGAGGCGGGTCGCGCCGAGCCGCGCGGCGAGCCCGGCATCGAACTGGCCAGCTTCCACCATGCGTTCGAGCCCGACATTGCTCGTCACGAACAGCCGCACATCGACCCGGAAGCCGTAGCTCGCGCCCACCGGGCGGATGATGCCGCTGCCCAGCGCCTCGGCGAGCCGCTGCTGGAGCGCCGGGGTCAAGCGGTCGATCTCGTCGAGCACCAGCGTGCCGTTGTCGCAATGCTGGAAGGCGCCGATCTGGCGGTCGAAGGCGCCGGGGAAGCTGCCGGGTTCATGGCCGAACAGCACCGAATCGATCGAGCCGGGCGGAACGCTGGAAAGGTTGATGATGCGCAAGGGGTCCTTGGCGCGCGGCGATGCGCCGTGCATCGCGCGCATTAGCATTTCCTTGCCGGTGCCGGTCTCGCCCTCGATCAGCACGTGCCCATGGCCGCGCGCCGCCTTGGCGGCCTGCGCCAGCGCGGCGCGGAACGACGGGGCAGTGCCGATCATCGCGTCGAAATCGAGATTGGCCGCCATCTTCTCGGTCAGCGGGGCAAGCTCGTCGCGCGGGGCTTCGCGGGTGGTGACGGTGCGCAGCGCCTCCATCAGCCGGTCGGGGGAGACGGGCTTGACGAGATAATCGCTGGCGCCCGCGCGCATCGCTTCGACGGCGAGCAGCGGCGATGCGCTGGTGGTGAGCATCAGGATCGGGAGGGCCGGGCGGCGCGATTTCAGTTCGGCGATGAGCTGGCAGGCATCATCGCCCGGCACCCATTGATCGAGCAGGATCGCGGAGAGTTGCATCCCCTCGCGTGTGCCGAGCATCGCGATGGCGGTTTCGGCGTCGGGGGCGACAACGGTGCGCCACCCGTCACGCGCGGCGATGGCGGTGATCAGGCGGCTTTGCGCAGGCTCGTCGTCGATAAGCATGACGATTCGCGCATTGTCCTGCGCCTCGGCCTGGGGGAGGCAATCCATGTCTGCCATCGGTCCTGCTTCTCGCTTCCCTCGTTCGCCGCGGCCGGTCGGCCCGCAGACGGTGTCAGGAAAGCTGCATAAGGCGGGGAGGTAAAAACGTGATTAAGGCTGTGCCGCGGCGGGACAGGTGGGCGGCGGCCCGCTGGCGGGGCAGGGAGACGCGCCTCTCACTAAAGGTGACTTGAGATAGCGCCCCGGCTTCGATACGGGAGGCCGCAAGGGCCGTCCGGCCCGATTTTTTCGACAACCGATCGGCAACCAATCGCTCGCCCGAGCGTTGCGGGGCCCAAGGGGAAAAGAAATCATGAGTGTTCACGACATGGAAAAGGCCGAGGCCACCTACAGCGGCTTCATGGGCACGCTGAAGTGGGCCGTTCCGGTGATCGCGCTTATCGCGTTCGCCGTCGTCGCGATGATCGCCAGTTAAGCGGCCCCTCGTGAAAATCGCCATCCTGAAGGAGCGCGCCTCTGGCGAGACGCGCGTCGCCGCCACGCCGGAAACGGTCAAGAAGTTCGTGAGCCTGGGCTGCGCGGTCGCCGTCGAGGCGGGCGCGGGGGTCATCGCGTCGATCACCGATGCCGCCTATGCCGAGGTCGGCGCGGCGCTCGGCGATGCGGCAGCAACGGTCAAGGACGCCGACATCGTGCTCGGCATCCAGGCCCCCGATGTCGCCCTGCTGGCGGGCGCGAAGCCCGGCGCATGGGTGGCGGCGCTGTTCGATCCTTTCGGCAAGCGCGACGTGGTGGAGGCCTATGCCGCCGCCGGTTACGAAGCGCTGTCGATGGAGTTCATGCCGCGCATCACCCGTGCGCAGTCGATGGACGTTCTGTCCTCCCAGTCGAACCTTGCGGGCTACAAGGCGGTGCTGGCGGCAGCTGACGCCTATGGCCGCGCCTTCCCGATGATGATGACGGCGGCCGGCACGGTGCAGGCCGCGCGCGTCTTCATCATGGGCGTGGGGGTGGCTGGCCTTCAGGCGATCGCCACTGCGCGGCGCCTCGGTGCACAGGTCTCGGCAACCGACGTGCGCTCGGCCACCAAGGAGCAGATCCAGTCGCTCGGCGCCAAGCCGATCTTCGTCGAGAACGTCGCCGGGATCGAAGGCGAAGGTTCGGGCGGCTATGCGACCGAAATGAGCGAGGAATACCAGAAGGCCCAAGCCGAACTGGTCAGTTCGCACATCGCCAAGCAGGACATCGTCATCACCACCGCGCTGATCCCGGGCCGCGCTGCGCCGCGCCTCGTCAGCGACGCGCAGATCGCGACGATGAAGCCCGGCAGCGTGATCTTCGATCTTGCGGTGGCGCAAGGGGGCAATGTTGAAGGCTCGGTCGCCGATGAGGTCGTGGTCAAGCACGGCGTCAAGATCATCGGCTACGCCAACACCCCCGCCGCGCTCCCCGCCGATGCCTCGGCGCTGTTCGCGCGCAACCACTACAACTTCCTCAGCGCCTTCTGGGACAAGGAGACGGGCAAGCCCGTGCTCGACGAGGAAATCGGCAATGCGATCCGGCTCACGCAAGGCGGGAAGGTCGTCAACGAACGGCTTCAGGGGGCCTGATCCATGGACTTCATCTCAATTCTCAGCATCTTCGTGCTGGCCTGCTTCGTGGGCTATTACGTTGTCTGGTCGGTGACCCCGGCGCTTCACACCCCGCTGATGGCGGTGACCAACGCGATCTCCTCGGTGATCATCGTCGGCGCGCTGATTGCCTCGGCTGAGGCCAACAGCCCGATCGCCAAGTATCTCGGCCTGTTCGGGGTGGTGCTGGCCAGCATCAACATCTTTGGCGGTTTCGCGGTGACCGAGCGCATGCTCGCGATGTACAAGAAGAAGGAGAAGTAAGCTCATGACCTTCTCGCTTCTTGCCGCCGGTGCTGAGCACGGCGCCGGTACCCCCGCCTGGGCGATGCTCGCCTATCTTGTCGCGGGCGTGTTCTTCATTCTCGCGCTACGCGGCCTTTCGAGCCCGGCGACCTCGCGCACCGGCAACCGCAACGGCATGATCGGCATGGCGATCGCGGTCGCCACTACGCTCGTCACCCACAATATCGCCAATATTGTCGAGATCCTGATCGCGGTCGGCATCGGCGGCGCGATCGGCGTGGTCGTCGCGCGGCGCATCGCCATGACCGCGATGCCGGAACTGGTCGCGGGCTTCCACTCGCTGGTGGGCCTTGCGGCAGTCGTGGTCGGCTTCGGCGCATGGCTCGATCCGCAGTCCTTCGGCATCGTTGACGAAGCAGGGCAGATCCTTGCGGTGAGCCGCATCGAACTCGGCCTCGGCATCGCCATCGGCGCGATCACCTTCTCCGGCTCGGTCATCGCCTTCCTCAAGCTCTCGGGCCGGATGAGCGGTTCGCCGATCATGCTGCCGGGGCGGCACGTCATCAACTTGGGCACGCTCGCCGCGATCCTCGGGCTGATTGCGCTCTACACCGTCTCGCCGCAGGGCGCGGCGGGCGAGGGTTGGATGGTGATTGCCATCGCGGTGCTCGCTTTCATCATCGGCTTCCTGCTGATCATCCCGATTGGCGGGGCGGACATGCCGGTCGTCGTCTCGATGCTGAACAGCTATTCCGGCTGGGCGGCAGCGGCGATGGGCTTCACGCTCGGCAACACCGCGATGATCATCACCGGGGCGCTGGTCGGAAGCTCGGGCGCGATCCTCAGCTATATCATGTGCCGCGCGATGAACCGCAGCTTCATTTCGGTGATCGCTGGCGGCTTCGGCGCGGCTCCCGAAACGGGCGGCGCAGGCGGGGCGCGCGAACAGCGCCCCTACAAGCAAGGCTCTGCCGAAGACGCCGCCTACATGCTCGAACAGGCCGAGAAGGTCATCATCATCCCGGGCTACGGCATGGCGGTCGCCCAGGCCCAGCACGCCCTTCGCGAAATGGGCGACAAGCTGAAGGAAAAGGGCGTGGAGGTGAAGTACGCCATCCACCCCGTCGCGGGCCGCATGCCGGGGCACATGAACGTGCTGCTCGCCGAAGCCAGCGTGCCTTATGACGAAGTGTTCGAACTCGAAGACATCAACTCCGAGTTCGCCCAGTGCGACGTCGCCTTCATCATCGGCGCGAACGACGTGGTGAACCCCGCGGCCAAGACTGACAAGTCGTCGCCGATCTTCGGTATGCCGGTGTTCGACGTCGACAAGGCCAAGCAGGTGTTCTTCATCAAGCGCTCGATGGGCGGGGTGGGCTATGCCGGGGTCGACAACGACGTGTTCTACATGAACCAGACCGTCATGCTCCTCGCGGATGCGAAGAAGATGGTCGAGGAAATCGTCAAGTCGCTCGACTAGTCCTGACATGCGCAAGCTGCTGATCGGACTTCTGCTGATCGTGGGCTTAGGGGCGGGGGCACTGTTCAGTGGCCTCGCCAACCCGCTCGTGCAGATGCAGGTCAAGTCCGCGCTGGTTCAATCCGGCATCGGCGAGAAGCGCGCCGCCTGCATGGCAGAACGCATGGTCGACCGCCTGACCATCGGCCAGTTGTGGAAGCTGCGGCAGGGCATGGCCCCGCTGGAGGGCGAGCCCGAGGCAGGCTACGGCCTTGGCGAACTGATCAAGCGTCTGCGCCGCGTCGAGGACGGCGAGGCCGTCGCGGTGCTGACCACCTCTGCGGGGCTATGCGCGCTGGGTATCGGCTGACCTTTTGTCCGCCTACCGGTTCAGCCTTCGGCTGCGCTTCGCAACCGCTACTTGAGGCGCTTGCCTTTTCTCCCCCGCTTGCGCCACACTGCGCAGCGGAGAGGGAGAACATCATGAACCGACTGGCATCCAGCCTTGTTTTGGCGTCCGCCGCGCTGCTCGCATCAGCCGCGCCACTCGCTGCCGAAACGCACCGTATCGAAGCCGGTGAGGGAGCTGCTACGCGCCTGCAGGAAGCGCTGATCCTTGCCGCACCCGGTGATGTCATCGAACTTGGCGCAGGGCGCTTCACGCTCACCGACGGCCTCAGCCTCGATGTCGACAATGTGACGTTGCGCGGGGCGGGGATGGACAGGACGGTGCTCGACTTCACCGGCCAGCAGGGCGCGGGCGAGGGGCTGCTGGTCACCTCCGACAATGTCACCTTGCAGGGGTTCGCGATCGAGAACGCCAAGGGCGACGGCATCAAGTCCAAGGGCGCAGACATGATCGTCTATGATGCCTTGCGCGTCGAATGGACCGGCGGACCCAAGTCCACCAATGGGGCCTACGGCATCTACCCGGTCGAGAGCACGGGCGTTCTGGTACAGCGGTCGAAGGTGGTCGGCGCGTCGGATGCGGGGATTTACGTCGGTCAGAGCCGCGACATCACCGTGCGCGAGAACATCGTCGAGTACAATGTCGCCGGAATCGAGATCGAGAACAGCCGGGGCGCGCTGGTAGAGAACAATATCGCCACCCGGAACACCGGCGGGCTCCTGGTCTTCGACCTGCCGGGCCTCCCGGTCATGAACGGTGGCGATGTGATCCTGCGCAAGAATGTGGTGAAGGACAACGACACCCCCAACTTTGCGCCGCCCGGCAATATCGTCGCCAGCGTGCGGCGCGGCACCGGCGTGCTGGTGATGGCGAATGACGGCGTGCTGATCGAGGACAATGCCTTCGAGGGCAACGCCACCTCCCATATCATGGTGATTGCCTACACCCAGCCCTTCGACGATGCGCGCTACAATCCCCATGCGAGGAACGTGATCATTGGCCGCAACGATTTCGGACGCGGCGGGGACGATCCGCAGCTGGATGGCAAGGAGATGCTGCTCGCCGCCTTTGGCGGGGCGTTGCCGCCGGTGCTGTGGGATGGGCTGGCCGAAAGCCCGGAAAGCGCGATGAAGATCGCGCCGGGCGTGACCGGCTGGTCGCTCAATCTGGCGAAGGTGGGGCAGAGCCTGTCCGAAGCACGTCCCGGACCCCTGACTTTGGCTCCGACCCCGCTTTGGATATTCCCCGTGGTCGGTGCGCCCGCAGCGCTGGAGGCGCGGCTGAAGTGAGGCGTTCTGCTGCTGCCCTGTTCGCGGCCAGCCTGCTCGCGCTTGGCGGGGCGGTGGCCCATGCCCATCTCGCCGCCTCGCCGGTGTCGGATGCGGCGGTCACGGGTGAGGGCTTCCCGCGCAACCTGTCGGACTTCGGCTTTTTCGCCGATGGGGCGCGGCAGGTGCCCGCCATGCGGGTCACGCCCTACGCACTCAACACGCCGCTGTGGTCTGACGGAGCCGACAAGCTGCGTTTCATCTACCTGCCCCAAGACACCTGGCTGACCGCGGACGGGGAGGGCTTGCTGCAATTTCCCGTCGGCAGCGCGATTATCAAGACCTTCGCTTTCGGCGAGGGTGCGGACCGGCGCCTGATTGAGACTCGGGTGCTGCTGCACCGCGCCGATGGCTGGGTGGCGTTGCCCTATCGCTGGAATGCCGACCAGACCGATGCGACGCTGGCTCTGACCGGCGGCCGTGTCGACCTCGTCACCCCGGCGGGCGAGGCCATCTCCTATGCCATCCCGAACAAGAACCAGTGCAAGACCTGCCATTCCAAGGACGGGCAGGTGATCCCGATCGGCCCCAAGGCGCGCAATCTTTCGGTGAAGTGGATGGGGAAAATGCTCGAAGCGGGTGCGCTCGACCGCCTGCCGCCGGGCGCGGCGACGATGCCGGTGTGGGCGGGCTACTCCGACCAAAGCCCTGCCGCGCCCTACGCCCGCGCCTACCTCGATGTGAACTGCGCCCATTGCCATCAGCCGGGCGGGGGCGCTTCGAATTCGGGGCTGGACCTGCGTTGGGAGCAGGCTGATCCCCATGCCATCGGCATCATGAAGCGGCCCGTTGCTGCCGGGCGAGGGTCAGGGGGGCACGATTTTTCGGTGCTGCCCGGCCAACCGGACAAGTCGATCCTCCTCTACCGGATGGATAGCGCCGAACCCGGCATCGCCATGCCCGAACTCGGCAAGGCGAGCGTCGACAAAGATGGCGTCGCGGTGGTGCGGCGCTGGATTGCGGAGATGAAGTGATGAAGTGGCTCTGGCGCGGCTTGCTTGCGCTGCTGGCGATCCTCGTGGTCGCCTTTCTCGTGTTCCGCACGCCCGATACCGATCCGGGGGCGATGCGCGCCAAGTACGGCGCGCCGCCTTCGCAATTCGTGAAGATTGGAGGCGGCGTCACCGTTCACCTACGCGACGAAGGCCCGCGCGATGCGCCTGCAATCGTGCTGCTGCATGGCTCCAATGCCGATCTCCACACCTGGGAACCCTGGGTCGCCGCGCTGAAAGGGCAATACCGGGTGATCCGCTTCGATCAGGTCGGACATGGCCTCACCGGCCCGGATCCGGCGGGCGATTACAGCCGCGACAACTATGTCGAGGATATCCGCAAGGTGGCCGACGCGCTGGGGCTCGACCGCTTCGTGCTCGGCGGCAATTCGATGGGCGGCAAGCACGCGATGGCCTTTGCGGCGCGTTACCCGGCGCGGCTGACGGGCCTCGTTCTCGTCGATGCCAGTGGCGGGCCGATGCTCCAGCTGGATCGCAAGGAGGAGAAGAAGGACAGCGGCAATATCGGCTTCACCATCGCCCGCCTTCCCGGGGTCAACCTGATTGCCGAACAGATCACTCCGCGCGCGCTGATCCGGCAGAGCCTCGAACAATCGGTGTCGGTCAAGTCCGTCGCCAGCCCAGCAGCGGTGGACCGCTATTGGGAACTGCTGCGCTATCCCGGCAACCGGCGCGCCACGCTGGCGCGCTTCAGCCTGCCCTATGATCCGTTGACGCAGGAGGAGATCGCGGGGCTCCCTCACCCGACGCTGATTCTGTGGGGGGCCGAGGATCGGCTGATACCGCTGGAGGCCGGACAGTGGCTCGCCAAGGTGATCCCTGACAGCACGCTCGCTGTCTATCCGGCGATAGGCCATCTGCCGCAGGAGGAGGCCGTCGAAGCCACGCTGGCCGACCTGCGGCCGTGGCTCGCCCGCCACGCTGCAACCGCAATGCCGCCATCGGTGCAGTGAGGTCTGGACGGGCGGAACGCCGCTGCCCTAGAGCCGTTGCCAACTGGAACAATCTGGCAAAAGGGGCGCCCGGCTTTGCGCAAACTCGGGATTATCGGCGGCATGAGCTGGGTATCGACCGCCACTTACTACGACCGCATCAACCGCACCGTCCAGAAACGCGCCGCCCCGATGGCAAGTGCCCCGCTGCTGATCGAAAGCCTCGACTTCTGCCAGCTTTACGCGCTCGCCGCCGAAGCCGATTGGCAGCGCGCCGCCAATGTGCTGATCGAAAGTGCGCGCCGCCTTGAGGGCGCGGGGGCCGAGGGCCTCATCATCGGCGCCAATTCGATGCACCGCCTTTACGATGATGTCGCGGCGAGCGTGAACATCCCGATCCTGCATATCGCCGAATATGTCGGCCAGGCGATGAAGCGCGCGGGGAAAACCAGCGCGGCCTTGCTGGGAACGCGCAACGTGATGACCGAGAGCTTCTACAGGAAGCGCCTCGTCGCGCACGGGATCGACCTGCTGCCGCCCAACCTCGAATATGTCGAGATGCTCGACCGGATCATCTATGACGAGCTGATGGTCGGCCGCGTAACCCGCGAGGCGGAGCGGACGCTGAAGACGATCATCACCAACACCGCGCAGGAAGGGGCATCCGCTGTGGTGCTGGCCTGCACCGAACTCGATCTGGTGGTTGACGTGGATGCAAACGTCCTGCCGATCTTCGACAGCACCCGCATCCACTGCGATGCAGCGGCCGACTGGATCCTTGAACAGGAAGTGGCGGACTAAATCTCCTTTCATCGTCACCGCGGGGCACTTGGCCGCATTGGTGAATTGCGCGGGGTGCAAGCTGTTAACCACCTCCCTATGTGGCCCGCGGATTTTGTCACGGAAACGTAAGGCATCATCCGGGTCTTCGGGTCGCACCGAGAGGCCCTTGGGGCCGTCCTCCTCCCCCCCAATCATCGGAGGGCGGCCCCATAATCCTCCCGCCCTTCCTGCCGCTGTCCCCGCTTTTCCGGCGATGTTCCCCGGGCGTTCCGGTTGAGAAGCGCCCGGCGCTCGCCTAATCGCCACAGCCGTGACGATCCGCGCCCCCTATGCTGCCGATCCGGCCGCCGGCCGCCCTCGCGAATTCGCCCGGCCGCCAGGCGAGGCGGGTGAGCGCCGCGGACCGCGCAGCGATTTCCAGCGCGACCGCGACCGCATCATCCATTCGATGAGCTTCCGGCGCCTGAAGTCCAAGACGCAGGTGTTTATCGCCCCGGACGGCGACCATTATCGCACCCGCCTCACCCACAGCCTCGAAGTCGCGCAGATCGGCCGGGTGATCGCCCGGGCTCTGGGGCTCGACGAGGATCTGGCGGAGGCGTTGTGCCTCGCCCATGATCTCGGCCACCCGCCGTTCGGCCATGCGGGCGAAGCGGCACTGTCGCACGCATTGGAGCGGCACGGGGGCTTTTGCCACAACGCGCAGGCCCTGCGCACGGTGATGCGCATCGAGAGCCCTTATCCGGAGCATGACGGGCTCAACCTCACATGGGACCTGCTCGAAGGCCTCGCCAAGCACAACGGCCCCGTTGCCGTACCCGGCTGGGCGCTGGCCGAACTCGACGCTGCCTTCCCGCTGATGCTGGAAAGCTGGCCCTCGCTGGAGGCGCAGGTCGCGGCGGTGGCGGATGACATCGCCTATGACAACCATGACATCGACGATGGCCTTCGCGCCGGGTTTCTCGAACTCGACGACCTTCTCACGCTGGATTTCCTCGCAGACCAGTGGCGGGCGGTCGAAAAGCGCTTTCCCCATGCCCCGCGCGAGCGTCTGCTGCGTGAGATGATACGCGACCAGATCGGGATGATGGTGAACGATGTGATTGCCCACACGGCGGCTGAGGCGCGCGGGTGCGGCTCTGTCGAGGAGGTGCGGGCCGCGGGGCGGCAGCTGGCGGGCTTTTCCCCCGCAATGGCGGCGCAGGAACGGCGGCTGAAGGCGTTCATGTACGAGCGGCTCTACTACCACCCCGAACAGATCGCCGCCGCCGAGCGCGCGCGCGATGTCGTTGCGCGGCTCTATGCCGCCTATGCGCAGGACGCGAGGCTGATGCCTGAAGACTGGCAGGTGCGCCTGCCAGAGCACGATCCGCAACGCGCACGGGTGATCGCCGATTTCATCGCTGGGATGAGCGATCGCTTCGCCATCCAGGCCGTCACCCGCATCTATGGCACCCGGCCGGAGGGGCTGATCAATGTATGAACCGCGTGTCACCGGCCCGGTGCGCGTCGCGCTGGTGGGCGCGACAGGCCTTGTCGGCCGTAGCGTGATCGAGACCGCCAGCCGCGGCGACGAGGCGCGCATCCTCGGCATCGCCCGGCGCGAGGTGCCGCTGCCGCCGGGCGCGCGGATGGAGATGTTCGTCGCGCAAGCCTCCAAGTGGGGCGACGTGATGGATGCGGTGCGTCCGCGCGCGCTGATCTGTGCGCTGGGCACCACATGGAAGAAGGCGGGCCGCGACGAGGCCGCCTTCCGCGCGGTCGATCACGATCTGGTGCTCGCCACCGCCGAGGCGGCAAAGCGTGCCGGGGTGCCCAACATGGTGCTGGTGAGCGCTGCCGGGGCCGATGCGCGCTCCAAGAGTCTCTACATGCGGGTCAAGGGCGAGACCGAGGAGGCGTTGACCCGCATCGGGTTCAAGCGGCTCGACATCCTGCACCCGGGCCTTTTGCGGGGCGAGCGGGAGGGCGACCTGCGCCTTGCCGAGCGTGCCGCGCTGGTCGCCGCGCCGCTGATCGATCCGCTGCTGTCGGGCAAGTGGGAACGCTATCGCTCGATCAACGCCATGCTGGTCGCCGAGGCCGCGCTCGGCCTTGCGCTGCGCCGGGCGGGCGGGCGTTTCACCCACGACAACGAGGCGATGCGCCGCGCCGCGCGCGAATGGCGCAAGGCGGGAACGCAAGGGGAGGCGGCGTAATGGGCTGGGCGGCGGTGTTCGGGGCGGTCAATTTGCTGGCGCTGATCGGGTGGGCCGCGCTGATCCTGCTGCCGCGATGGCCTGCGCTGCTGGCGGCGATCCTCTACCTCGGCGTCGGGCTGCTGTGCCTCGTTTATGCCACGGGCCTCATCGGTGTGGTGAGCGGGCTGATCCCCAATCCGGGGGGCGGCGGGGCGGATTTCTCGACCATCGCGGGCGTGCGCGCGATTTTCGCCAGCGATGCGGGCGTGACGATCGGCTGGACGCATTATCTCGCCTTCGACCTGTTCGTCGGCCTGTGGATTGCGCGCGACGGCGATGCGAAGAACATCTCCCGGCTGATCCAGGCGCCGATCCTGTTCGCCACCCTCATGGCCGGGCCGCTCGGGCTCGGCATCTGGCTGTTGCTGCGCGAGCCGGTGGCGCGGCGGCAGGGGCGGTTCCGCTAAAAGGCGGCTGGACCGCTGCTGCGGCTTGCGCTTAACTCTCGCCCAAAGCTTTTGGGAGAGAGCACGGCCATGGCGACACAAGCCAATCATTCGTTCCAGACCTTCGATGCCATCATGCACTTCTGGGCCGCCGAGCGCCCTGACGGTCCCGCCTTCGATCAGGAGGGCCGCGTCACCACGTACGCCGAGGCCGACCGCCTCACCCGGCAGCTGATCGCGCTGTTTCAGGCGCGCGGGATTGCTCCAGGGGACCGGGTCGCGTGGCTCGGCAAGAACCGCGATACCTACTTCCTGCTCTATATCGCAGCGGCGCGAATGGGCGCGGTGATGGTCCCTATCGGATGGCGGCTCGCCCCGCGCGAGATCGCCTATATCCTCACCGATACCGGGGCCAAGCTGCTGTTTGCGGACGCGGACTTCGTCGATGTCGCGCATCAGGTGGCAGGCGAAGTCCCCGCCAATCCCGAAGTCATCGAGGCCGAGGCGGCGCGCACCGCTGCGGAAGGGTTTGAGCCTGCCGATTACGCCCCGCCCGGGTCGGATGATCCGGTGCTTCAGCTCTATACCTCGGGCACAACCGGCAATCCCAAAGGCGCGATGCTGTCCAACACCAACCTGCTGGCCTTGCGCAATCCGGGCATCGCGGCAGGGGCGGACTGGCACTTCTATGAGCCGGGCGACTGCATGCTCGTCGCCATGCCCTGTGCGCATATCGGCGGCACCGGGCTCGTCAACATCGCGGTCTCGGCCGGGGTGAGGAGCCTCGTGCAGGCGGAGTTCTCTCCTGTCGGCGTGCTCGAGGCGATCGAGGCGGGGGCGACACACATGTTCATCGTCCCGGCCGCGCTCCAGATGGTCGTGCAGCACCCGCGCGCGGCGACGACGGATTTCTCCAACCTCAAGTACCTGATGTACGGCGCGGCGCCCATGCCCTTGGAACTGCTCAAGGAAGCGGTGCGGACCATGCCGACGACCAAGTTCCTGCAGGCCTACGGCATGACTGAGACGGCGGGCACAATCTCGGTCCTGCCGCCCGAGGACCATTCGACCGAGGGCAACCGCCGGATGCGTTCGGCGGGCCAGGCCTGTGCGGGCGTGGAAATCGAAGTGCGCGGGCCGGACAACATGGAGGTGGCGCGCGGGGAGATCGGCGAGGTCTGCATCCTTTCGCCCACCAACACGCCGGGATACTGGAAGCTGCCCGAGGCTACGGCGAAGACCATCGACCCTGACGGTTGGCTCCACACGGGCGATGCCGGGGTGATGGACGAGGACGGCTATGTCTACATACAGGACCGCATCAAGGACATGATCATCTCCGGCGGTGAGAACGTCTATCCGGCAGAAGTGGAGAGCGCGATCTACGGCCACCCGGCCATTGCCGAGGTCGCGGTGATCGGCGTGCCGAGTGCCAAGTGGGGCGAGGAGGTCAAGGCCTGCGTCGTCGCCAAGCCCGGCCACCCGATCGACGAAGCAGATGTCATCGCCTGGGCGCGCGAGCGGATCGCGGCGTTCAAGGCACCCAAGAGCGTCGACGTCATCCCGGTCATGCCGAGGAACGCCAGCGGCAAGATCCTGCGGCGTGAACTGCGCGCGCCCTATTGGGAAGGACAGGAACGGCAGGTTTCCTGATGGCGAAGGCCCACGCCCCCGCCACCTTGCGCAACCGTGAGCCGATCGCCGCGGTGCTAGAGCGGGAATTGCCCGACAGCGGCACAGTGCTCGAAATTGCGGCAGGATCGGGCGAGCACGCGGTGTTCTTCGCGGCGGCCTTCCCGGGGCTTCGCTGGCTGCCCACCGATCCATCACTCGAGGCCCTTGCCTCGATCGCGGGATATGGCGCGGAGTATCCGGGCACGAACATGTCCGCACCGCTGCTGCTCGATGCGGCAGTGCCTGAAAGCTGGCCGATCGCTGAGGCTGCCGCAATATTGTGCATCAACATGGTTCACATCAGCCCGTGGGAGGCGACCCAAGGGCTTTTCCGGGGTGCTGCCCAATTGTTGGGCACAGGCAACCCCCTGATCCTTTATGGCCCCTATCAGGAGAGGGGCGTGGAGACCGCCCCTTCCAACCTCGCATTCGACGAGAGCCTGAAAGCGCGCAACCCGCTCTGGGGCCTGCGCGCTGCAGAAGATCTCGACACGCTTGCCGCCCAGCACGGCATGGCCCGCAGCGCGCGTCATGCGCTGCCGGCGAACAACATCATGCTGATCTATCGGCAAATCTAGTCGATCGCGCGCTCACCGGCGCGGCCGACCGACTTGATGTCCTCGCCCACACCCTTCACCGTGTTGCATGCACTGGCCCCGAGAGCCAGCATGGCAAGGGCGGCGGCGGTCATCACATGGCGAATCATTCAGAAGGTCCTTTGCGTTGTTCTCGACTGATCAACGCACATGCCTGCTGAAGTATTCCTGAAACAATGATGAAGCGCCGCCCCTGCCGGGCCGGATCAGATTTCCTCCCTCACCGTCTCCGAGGCCGATTGCAGGTCTTCGCCTGCGCCTTCGACGGTATTGCAGGCGGCAGTGCCAAGCGCGATGGCGCCAAGGGCGAGGGCGGCGATAAGCTTCGGTGTGGTCATGACAGGTGCTCCTTCAGAGTTTTACCTGCAGGGCCAACCGGACCGCATGGCCGCAAGGTCCATGCTATTCGCCGGAATGCACCCGGGATCGGGCAAGCTGCCGCTCGCGCCACGCGATCAGGAGCCCTGCGCCGATAATCAGCGGCGCGCCAAGCCACAGGCTGGCGGGTGGGGCGCGCTCAAAGATGGCGTAGCCGTAGAAGCTCGCCCACAGCAGCGCGGTGTAATCCATCAGCAGAATCACCGCCGCCGAGCCGAAGCGCAGCGAGGTGGTGAGCAGCATCTGCGCCGCCCCGCCAATGAGGCCCATGCCGAGGATCAGCGCCCAGGTGACAGCGTCGTGCGCGGCCCAGACGAAGGGCAGCGCCAGGGCAGCGACCGGCGTGGTCAGGGCGGCGAACCAGAAGACGATGCTCCACGGGTTTTCGGTGGTGTTGAGGTCTTGCAACTGGTGGCTGATCACCGCGACCATGAAGGGCGCGACGAGACCCACCGCGATGCCGGCAAGGGTCACGCCTTCGTGAAGCCCTGCGAAGGGCTGCATCACGACCAGCACGCCGGCAAACCCCATTGCCACGGCGCTCCACCGGTAGGGGCCGATCTTCTCGCCGAACAGGATCATGCCGATCAGCACTGCGAAGACGGGGGCGGTGAAGCCCAGAGTGGTCGCCTCGGCGAGCGGAAGCAGCAGCACGGCGCCATAGGTGAAGATCATGCCGAACAATCCGCTCGCGGCGCGGCGTGCGTGGGCAGGCAGGCGCCGTGTTTTCAGCAGCGCCAGCCTGCCGGTGAGCGCAAGTCCCGCCCCGAGCAGCACCACGGTGAGCAGCTGGCGCCAGAAGATCAGTTCAACCAGATGCGCCCCCCGCTCGCCCGCGAGCTTCACCAGCATCGCCATCGTCGCCAGCGCAAAGGCGGCGAGCAGCCGGACGAACAGCGCGAGCAGCGGGCGGGGTCGGGCGATCGAGCCATCCATCACCGGCCCGCTTGGCGCAGGCCCGGCCATTGCGCAAGCCGCCGAGGTCCCTACATGGGCCTCGGATGAACCTGATCGCGCAATTCGAGCTTCTCAGCGATGCTGCGCAGTTGGCGTGGCTGGGGGGAGCCTTGTGGCTGGTGGCGGGTATCGCAACGCTGATGGAGCGCCGTCGCGCCCGCCTGCGCGACATGGCGCGGCTCGAAGTGGTGGGCTGGATGCCATGGACCACTCTGTTCGTGCTTGCCGCGACCGCCGGTGCGGGACTGCTGGCGATGAGCCTTCCGGCGGTGCTGAAGGGCTAGCCGGCTTCAGGCAGGCCTCCATCAACGACGCCGAAGGCGCCGCAAGGCCGACTGGCTGCCGGCCGGTTAGGCCGAACCGCCTGCCTTACAGGCAGGCCTCCAAATACGCCTGATCGAAGCCGAACTGGCGTGCCTTTTCCAGCGTGTAGGGGCGTAGGCCCGACGAGCGGAACTCGCCGAGGATCTTCCCGTCCTCGCTCTCGTCCAGATATTCGAACTTGAACAGTTCCTGCGTCACGATCACGTCGCCTTCCATCCCGATCACCTCGGTGATGTTGGTGGTCCGGCGCGAACCGTCCCGCAGGCGCTTCACCTGCACGATCAGGTCGACCGATTCGGCGATCTGGCGGCTGATGGCTTCCTTGGGGATCTTGATGTCGCCCATCAGGATCATGTTTTCCATACGGCCAAGGCATTCGCGCGGGCTGTTGGCGTGGAGCGTACACATCGAACCATCGTGACCGGTGTTCATCGCCGCGAGGAGGTCGAAACACTCCGCGCCGCGAATTTCGCCCAGGATGATGCGGTCCGGGCGCATACGCAGGGCGTTCTTCACAAGGTCGCCGATGGTGATCGCGCCTTGCCCTTCAAGGTTCGGCGGACGGGTTTCGAGCGGCAGCCAGTGCGGCTGCTGCAGGCGAAGTTCGGCCGCGTCTTCGATGGTCAGCACGCGCTCGCCCGGGTCGATCATCTTCGACAGGGCGTTGAGCATGGTGGTCTTACCCGAACCCGTACCGCCCGAGATGACGATGTTCATGCGGCACGCTCCGGCGATCTTGAGCGCGGTCGCCATCTTGTCCGACATCGAGCCGAAATCGCGCAGCATGTCGATTGTGATCGGCTTTTCGGAGAACTTACGAATCGAGATCGCGGTGCCGCGCAAGCTGAGCGGCGGCACGATCACGTTCACACGCGAACCGTCTTTCAGGCGGGCGTCCGCCAGTGGCGTGGTCTGGTCGACGCGGCGGCCGACCTGGTTGACGATGCGCTGGGCGATCTGGAACAGGTGTTGTTCGTCGCGGAAGCGGATCGGGGCGAGGGTCAGCTTGCCCTTCTTTTCGATGTAGGTCTGATCCGGGCCGTTGACCATGATATCGGACACATCGGGATCGTTGAGCAATTCTTCCAGCGGGCCGAAGCCGAGCAGCTCGTCGATCAGCACCTTTTCCAGCGCGAATTGCTCGCGCCGGTTCAGCGTGACCTTCAGCTCGGCCAGCACTTCCATGATGATCGGGCGGAATTCCTCGGAGAGTTCCTCCTTGGAAAGGGTCGCTGCCGCTTCGGGATCGACACGTTCGAGCAGGCGCGGGAGCACCTGTTCCTTGATCTTGTGGACGCTGGCTTCAAAGCCGCCGACTTCGGAATTGGCCTCGTTGACCGCCGCCATGCGCTCGTTGAGGCGGTCGATCGCCTCGGACGTGGTGGCCGGGCGGTGAGAAGGTGTCGGTGTCGGCGCCGGAGCGGGGCGCGATGCCGGGGCCTCGCCCGGGATCGGCGGGAACTGCTCGCCGCCGCGCGGGGCAGCCCCCGCGCCTTTCATGGGGCGTGCGACGCCGAAGGCAGGCCGCGAGCCTGGCTTCATTCCGCCTGCATTGCCCTTCTTGCCGAATGCGCTCATTCCCAGCCCCCGAGGGTCTCAATTGATCTTGCGCACCTCGCCTCAGAGAAACGAAGAGTGCGTCACGGAGATTGGTGAATAGGTCGGAATGGTTGTTTTTTTCCTAAGCATGTTCCGCTTCGGGATTCGTGGGGTTTGCCGTTAAGGAGCGGCAGGCTAGAGCAGCCCCGCAAGCGAGGAAGGACAGGCCAGGCGAATGTGCGGCATTATCGGTATCGTGGGCGTGCAGAGCGTGGCCGACCGTCTGGTCGATGGCCTCAGGCGCATGGAATATCGCGGCTATGACAGCGCCGGGATCTGCACCTTGCACGATGGCGCGCTGGTGCGGCGGCGGGCCGAGGGGCGGCTGGCAAACCTCGTCCATGTGCTGGCCGACAATCCTGCGCCAGGCCATGTCGGCATTGCTCACACCCGCTGGGCGACCCACGGAGCGCCCACGGCCGCCAACGCCCACCCGCATGCCACCAGCGAGGTGGCGATCGTCCACAACGGGATTATCGAGAACTTCAAGGAACTACGTGCCGAGCTCGCCAGCAAGGGCCGGGTGTTCGAAAGCGAGACCGACAGCGAGGTGGTGGCCCATCTGCTTTCGGCAGAGGTCGAAGCCGGAGCCGACCCGGTCGAGGCGGTGCGCGCCGTGCTGCCCCGCCTTCGCGGCGCTTTCGCGCTCGCCATCGCTTTCCGCCAGCATCCGGACATGCTGATCGGCGCGCGATTGGGTTCGCCGCTGGTGCTGGGCTACGGCCCGCAAGGAGCGGATGCCGAGATGTATCTGGGTTCGGACGCGCTGGCGCTCGCCCCGCTGACCCAGCGGATCACCTATCTGGAGGAAGGCGACTGGGTGGTGCTGCAGCGTGACCGCGCGCAGATCTACGACGGCGAGGGCACCCCGGTCACCCGCGAAATTCGCGCATCGGGCGCATCGGCGGCGGCGGTGGAGAAGGGCAATTACCGTCACTTCATGCAGAAGGAGATCTTCGAGCAGCCCACCGTGGTGGCGCAGACGCTCAGCTCCTATCTGCGCCGTTCGGACAACTCCGTGGCGCTGCCGCAGATCGATTTCGACCTGTCCGCCGTCCGCCGCCTGACCATCGTCGCCTGCGGCACCTCTTTCTATGCCGGGATGGTTGCGAAATACTGGTTCGAACAGTTCGCGCGCGTGCCGGTCGACATCGATGTGGCGAGCGAGTTCCGCTACCGCGATCCGGTGCTGGAAGAGGGCGGGCTGGCGCTGTTCATCTCGCAGAGCGGCGAGACGGCGGACACGCTTGCCGCACTCCGGCATTGCAAGGCCAACGGGCAGACCATCGGCGTCGTCGTCAACGTGCCGACCAGCACCATGGCGCGCGAGGCCGATCTGCTGCTGCCGACCCATGCCGGGCCGGAAATCGGCGTTGCCTCAACCAAGGCCTTCACCTGCCAGCTTGCCGTGCTTGCCGCGCTGGCGGCGCACATGGCGGTGAAGAAGGGCCGCCTCGACCGCGAGCAGGAGGCCGAGATCGTGCGCCACCTGCTTGAGGCGCCTGCTGCGCTCAATGCAGCGCTCAATCATGATGATGACATCGCGGCAATGGCACACCTTATCGCCCCGGCCCGCGACGTATTGTACCTGGGGCGTGGGCAGGATTATCCGCTGGCCCTTGAAGGCGCGCTGAAGCTGAAGGAAATCAGCTATATCCACGCCGAAGGCTATGCCGCGGGCGAGATGAAGCACGGGCCCATCGCGCTGATCGACGATGCAGTGCCGGTGGTAGTGATCGCGCCCTCCGGCCCGCTGTTCGAGAAGACCGTATCCAACATGGAGGAAGTGCGCGCGCGCGGCGGGCAGGTGGTGCTGATTTCCGACGCCGCAGGCATCGCCGCGGCGGGCGAGGGCTGCATCGCCACCATCGAGATGCCGGTGGTCCACCCGCTGATTGTGCCGCTGGTCTATGCCGTGCCGGTGCAACTGCTCGCCTATCATGTCGCCGTGGTGAAGGGCACCGATGTCGATCAACCACGCAATCTCGCCAAATCGGTGACGGTCGAATAGGAGCGCGATCGGGGAAACTTTACCGCGGGCTGGCCAGCGAAACTTTACCGGGGGCTAACCATTCACCGCTAAGCTTCTCCCGTGGGTAAGCATCCATCCTCTCCGCATCCGGCCGCCCCGGCCGAGCTTGCTATTTCCGACGTCCTCGGTCTGTCGCGCGATCCGGCGTTCGATCCCACACGTCTGCGTGGCGATGAACATGCCGAGCTGGTGCGGGCGAGCCGCAACCGGTTGTTGGCCAATGCGCTGGTCGGTGTGTTCGTTGCGGGCACCTTTGTCCCGCTGATCGGGCTGCAAGTGGTCGCGCCATGGGCCCTGCTGCTGGCTTACATACTCTTTCGAACACGCAAGACCGATCTGCTGCTTGCCGATCCGGCGGCGAATGCCGGTCCCGCGACGCTCGCGCGCTGGCAGAACCTGAACGCCATTGCCGCGGCGCTGTGCTGGGTGGGCGCGCTGCTGCTGTTCCCGCTGCTGTCGGGCGGAGCCGAGGCGATCACGCTGCTGCTGGTCATGCTGGTGCTGATGATTTCCTCGACCTTCGTCTTTTCGACCTCGCCGCTCAGCGTGCTGATCTACAACGCCATCCTCGGGGTCGGCGCGATCGCGTCGCTGGCGCTGGCGGGGCAATGGCAGGCGGCGGGCGGGGCAATCCTGTTCACCATCGCCAGCCTGGTCGCGATCATCCAGATCCGCACCACCTTCCTGAAGGCGCGTCTCGCGGAGGCATTGGTGGCCGAGAGGGACGAGGTTGTCTCGTTGCTGCTGCGCGAGTTCGAGGAGAACGAGGCCGACTGGCTGTGGGAGGTCGATCCTGCCCGGCGGCTGCGCGCCGTCTCCCCCCGTTTCGCCTTTGCGCTCGGGCGCGGCCAGGCCGATGTCGAGGGCAAGCCGTTGCTGGAGATGGTGGCGGGGCGCAACTGGGAAAGCGGGCAGTTCCCGCCCAGCCTCCACGATCTCGCCGAGCGGCTCAAGAACCGCGAGAACTTCTCGAACATGCTGGTGCAGGTCTCGATCCTCGGCGAGGAACGCTGGTGGGAGCTGTCCGGCACCCCGATGCGGGATGAGCAGGGGCGGTTCACCGGCTTCCGCGGCGTCGGCTCGGACGTCACCGAACAACGCAGGTCGTCGGAAAAGATTGCCTATCTTGCCCGCTATGACACCCTCACCCAATTGCCCAACCGCCTGCAGCTGACCGAGGCACTTGGCGAGGCGCTGCGCTATGCGGTGCAGTGGCGCACGCGCTGCGCGCTCTTGATGGTGGACCTCGACCGCTTCAAGGCGGTCAACGATTCACTCGGCCACATGATCGGCGACAAGCTGCTCGCCCAGGTCTCCGCGCGGCTGCAATCGCTGATGGACGAAAACCAGATGTGCGGCCGCCTCGGCGGCGATGAATTCGCCATCGTGATCCGCGATGCCAGCGCGGCCGGGGTGGTGCGCGACGTCGCCCGGCGGGTGATCCATCGTTTGTCGGAGCCCTATCAGGTCGATCACCATACGCTTTATGTCGGCGCCAGCGTCGGCTCTGCGGAAGGCCCGCGCGATGGCGCCAGCGTCGAGGAAATGATGCGCAATGCCGACCTTGCGCTGTACCGTGCCAAGGACATGGGCGGAGGCGAACATTGCCGCTTCGAACCGGTCCTCCACGCCTCGGCAGAAGAGCGCCGCCAACTCGAAGTCGCCCTGCGCAAGGCGCTGGGCCGCGACGAGATGGTGCTGCACTATCAGCCGGTGGTCGATGCGCACAGTGAAAGCGTCGTCAGCTTCGAGGCGCTGGTGCGCTGGAACAGCGCCGACCACGGTTTTGTCAGCCCGGGCAAGTTCATCCCCCTGGCCGAGGACACGCGCCTGATTGTTCCGATTGGCCAGTGGGTGATGCGCAAGGCTTGCGAGGAGGCGCGCAACTGGCCCGAACACGTCAAGGTCAACGTCAACGTGTCGCCTGAACAGCTGCTTGAACCGGGCTTTCACGATGAGGTGGTGCAGGCCCTTGCCGCTAGCGGGCTGCGTCCCGAAAGGCTTGAGGTCGAAGTCACCGAAAGCATATTCCTGCGCGATGCCAGCGTTGCCCGCAACGCGCTCGAACAGGTCATGGCCTTGGGCTGTTCGGTCGCACTCGACGATTTCGGAACCGGCTATTCCTCGCTCGGCTATCTGCGCAAGCTCCGGTTTTCGACCATTAAGGTCGACCGCACCTTCGTGCAGGGTGCAGCGCAGGGCAGCGCCGAGAGCCTCGCGATCATCAACGCGGTGGTGGCGATGGCCAAGAGCCTCAACATGACCACCACTGCCGAAGGCGTGGAGACCGCCGAGGAGATGGAACTGATCCGCAGCCTCGGTTGCGACAAGATCCAGGGCTTCTACTTCGGGCGGCCGATGACCGCGGAAGATGCCAGCAGCCTGTTCGGATTGATGCGAGAACGCCGCGCCTGAGACGCCGTTCGCGGCGCAGGGGGCGTCAGGCGAGAGCGAAACGCGTCAGAATGCTCTCGAACAGGCGCCGTCCGTCGGCCCCGCCCATCGCCGGGTGGGCCGCTACTTCGATGGCCCGTTCGGGGTGGGGCATCATGCCGAGCACGCGCCCATTCTCGCTCAACACGCCGGCGATATTGAGGGCCGAGCCGTTGCATCCTTCGACGTAGCGGAAGGCAACGCGCCCCTCGCCTTCAAGACGGTCGAGCGTCTCGGCATCGGCGTAATAGTTGCCATCATGATGGGCGACGGGAATGCGGATCGTCTCGCCCGCCTGGTAGGCAGCGGTGAAGGGGCTATCGGCGTTCGCCACCTCGAGCGCCACCGTGCGGCACACGAACCGCTGCCCCGCGTTGCGCAGCAGTGCGCCGGGGAGCAGCCGAGCCTCGGTCAGCACCTGGAACCCGTTGCACACACCGAGCACCGGCACTCCCCGCTCTGCTGCCGCGACAACCGCGCGCATGATCGGGCTGGTCGCTGCCATCGCGCCCGAGCGCAGATAGTCGCCATAGGAAAAGCCGCCGGGCAGGGCGATCAGGTCGAGCCTGTCGGGCAGGTCCGCATCGGCATGCCACACCCGCAGCGCAGGCGTTCCCGATACCGCCTCGAGCGCGCTTGCCATGTCCCGGTCGCAGTTCGAGCCTGGGAAGGTGATGACCGCTGCCCGCAATGCCATCAGCGCGCCCCTTGGGGGGTTTCGATGGTGAAGCTCTCGATCACGGTGTTCGCGAGCAGCTTTTCGCACATCTGGCGGATCGTCGCCTCGTCGGTACCCTCGGCAACGTGGAGTTCGATCAGCCGGCCGATGCGGACGTCCTCGACCCCGTCGAAGCCGAGGCCCTCGAGCGCATGGTGCACCGCACGGCCCTGCGGATCGAGCACGCCGGGCTTCAGTCTGACAAGGACGCGCACTTGCATGGGCGGATGCTCCAGTCTGGTGGGTAGCCGGCGCTGAGGCGACCGGCCGGAATGCCGGGCCGCTATAGCGTCTGGTGTCGCGGGTGCAATCGCGCTGTGGCAGCTTGTGCACCGCGCGCGGAGCGGCGGCGTCTGTCCCTGTCACAAACCAGTCACGCACCACCTGGGATAGTAACCTTGTTGCAACAACTGTTCCGAGAACGCATCGGAAGCGCCGTTTTCGCGCAACATTGCCGTGTCGTGACCTCGCGCGAATCAAACAAAAGTGCAACGGCGCGCTTCGCACCCGCACTCAAACCGAACAAAACAGGGGGTTGTCCGATGTCTCTCCGCTTCTCCGCCTTCCGTGCTGCCTGGGCCGGTTCCACCGCCCTTGTCGCCGCCACCGCCTTCGGCCTTGCCGCGCCTGCCGCGGCGCAGGACAGCGACACCGCCGCTGCCGAAACCGATGGCCAGCTTGCTACCATCATCGTCACCGCCAACCGCCGGGCGGAAAACCTTCAGGACGTGCCGGTCTCGGCCGAGATCCTCGATCAGGAGCGGATCAGCGCCGTGTTCAGCGCGGCGGCCGATATCACCGCGCTCGCCGGCACCGTGCCGGGGCTCAACGTGGAAAGCTCCAACGGGCGCGTCGCGCCGCGCTTCTATATCCGCGGCCTCGGCAATACCGATTTCGACCTTGCCGCCTCGCAGCCCGTCTCGGTGCTGCTCGATGACGTGGTGATGGAGAACGTCACCCTCAAGAGCTTCCCGATTTTCGACGTGCAGCGCGTGGAAGTCCTGCGCGGCCCGCAGGGCACGCTTTTCGGCCGCAACACCCCGGCCGGCATCGTCAAGATCGAGTCGATCAAGCCCTCCTTCGACCGCGACATCCGCGCCTCGGCGAGCTACGGCAGCTACGACACGGTATCGCTCAACGCCGCTGCTGGCGGGGCGCTGGTGGAGGACTTGATCGCCGTGCGCGTCTCGGTGCAGTCGCAAAGCCGCGAGGACTGGATCGACAACGGCTTCACCAACGTCAACAATGCGCTCGGCGGCTACCATGATTTCGCCGCGCGCGGGCAGGTGCTTATCACTCCGGGTGAGCGGACGAGCATCCTTGCCGCGATCAACTATCGCGACCTCGATGGCACCTCGACCATTTTCCGCGCCAATGCGATCGGTCCGGGCAACAACAATCTCAACGCCAGTTACGATCGTGACCGGGTGTTCCACGACGGCGGTGCCGGCACGATTGCGCGTTACGAGCAGGTCGGCGGCACCCTCACCATCAGCCATGAGTTCGATGGCGCGACGCTGACCTCGATCACCAGCCACTGGACCAGCAAGGGCTCAAGCCGCGGCGATATCGACGGCGGGTTCGGTTCGCCCTTCGCGCCCATGGGAACGCCGATGGGGCCCGGTGTGATCGGGATCGACTCCGACACGCAGGACACCATCGATCTCGAACAGACGACTCAGGAAGTGCGCCTTGCCTCCAATGGCGACGGTCCGCTCACCTGGCAGATTGGCGGGTTCTATTTCGAGAGTGACTTCGACGTAACCACTCAAGGCTTCGGCTTCCCGCCGCCGGCAACCGTCAATCACACCAACGAGGCATGGGCGCTCTTCGGGCAGGTCGGATATCAGGTGACCGAAACCCTGCGCGTCATCGGCGGTCTGCGTTACACCGACGACCAGAAGGACTTCTTCGTGCGCACCGGCGCGCCGCAGGCTCGCAGCGTGCAGGACGATCAGTTCGACTGGGACCTCAGTGTCTTCGCCGATGTTTCGGAGGATGCCAGCGTCTATGCCCGGGTCGCCAACTCGTTCCGCGGGCCGACGATTCAGGGTCGCGACGTGGCCTTCTTCGGCTCGCCCTCGGTTGCGCAGTCGGAGAACATCACGTCCTACGAAGCCGGCTTCAAGACCGAACTGGCCGACCGGCGCGTCCGCCTGAACGGTGCGGTGTATTACTACACGGTCGAGGATCCGCAGTTCACTGCCGTGGGCGGCGGCGGCAACAACGTCCGCTTGCTCAACGCCAACAAGGGCGAAGCTTGGGGTATCGAGTTCGACGGTGCCTTCCAGATCACCCCTGATTTCCTCGTCACGCTCGGCGTTGCCTACAACAACACCGAAATTCAGGACAACGCACTGGAAGTCGGCGTCTGCCAGGCCTTCACCAACGCGCCACATTGCACCGTCACCGATCCGACCCGCACCGCCAGCGATGGCCGCGTCTTCGCTTCGATCAACGGCAACCCCTTCCCTAATGCTCCGGAGTGGAGCGGCGACCTGACGGCCCGCTACGGGGTCCCGGTGGGCGATAAAGGCGAGTTCTTCATCTTCACCGACTGGATCTACCTCGGCCAGACCAATTTCCTTCTCTATGAAACCCGGGAGTTCAACGCCGACAGCCGCATCGAAGGCGGTCTGAAGGTCGGCTACGCGGGCAATAACGGGCAGTGGGAAGTCGCCGCCTTCGCGCGCAACATCACCGATGAGGACAATGTCCAGGGCGTCATCGACTTCAGCAACAACACCGTCTTCGTCAACGAACCGCGCATCATCGGCGCGATGGTCAGCTTCCGGTACTGACCGAAAGCGCCCCCCATGTGGGGGCGCAAGCTGAAGCAGAAGGGGGCCGGCAGGGGTGACCTGCCGGCCCCTTTTGCTTGCGCGCTACTCGGGCGGACCTTCGCTTGCGGCTTCGGGAACGACGAGGAACGTGACTGCGTCGCCCGGCGCGAGATAACGCAGCGCGGCGCGGTGGATGTCTTCGGTGGTGATCGCCCGGATCACCTCGGGTTCTGCGTTAAAGCGGCCCAGCCGTTCGGGTTCACTCTGCGCCCGCGCCGCGAGCGACAGCCAGCCGCCTAGGTCCTTAAGGTAGTTGTTGTACTCCTCCAGCCACGGCTTTCGCGCGCGTTCGATGATGTCGGCATCAAGGGGTGCGGCGCGCAGGTCCGCGATCAGCCCGTCAACCGCCGCGCGCGCCGCATCGACCTTGTCCGCCGCGACCGAGGCGCTCACCGCGAAGGTGCCGTAGCCCGGGTAGAAGTGGCTGGTGTTCGACCCGGCAGAGGGCGAATAGGCCTGCCCCAGCTTCTCGCGCAGCCGGTCGGTCAGTTCGAGCCGGACGATGCGGGCGAGCAGCGCGAGACGCAGGTCTTCGGCGACGTCGCTGTCGTCGGTGGTTGGCCAGACCCATTGCAGCAGAGCCTGATCCGGTTCCCCCTTGTGGGTGATGCGGTGTTCGCCGCGCGCGGCGGTGAAGCTGCGGGTGCGGTTCTCGGTTTGCGGATTGAAGTCGGCTTCGCGCTGCGGGAGCGCGCCGAGCGTTGCGGCGACGGCGGCAATGGCGGCCTCTTCGTCAAGATCGCCGACCAGCGCAAGCTCGATCGCCCCGGCGGCGAGCCGACCACCGATCACGGTGCGCAGTTGCGCGAAGTCGAGCGCCGCGAAGGCTTCTCGTGGCTGGAGGCTGAAGCGCGGATCGCCGTCAGAGAGGATCGCCCCGCTCGCCGCCGCGAGCGCGCGGGACGGGGTTGCATCGAGCGTGTCGAAGAAGTTGTCGATGTTCTTGCGGAACCGTTCGACTCCCTCGGGCCGGTAGCCGGAATCGGTCAGGGTGGCTGCCAGCACCTGAAGCTGCAGCGGCAGATCGCGCGGGGTGGTCGTCGCCGAAGCGGTGAAGGCGTCGGTGCTGCTCGCCAGTTCGAAGCTGACGCTGCGCCCGGCGAGCACGCTGGCAAGTTCGTCCTGACTGTGCCGGCCGAGCCCGCCCGCAGCGAGCGAGCCGGTGAGATAGGTGGCAAGCGGCGCCTCGCGGGTGTTCATGAGGTCGCCGCCGTCGACCGCGAGTGCAAAGGCGATACGGTCCCTGCGCACGTCGGTCTTCCCGAGCGTCAGCCGCACCCCGTTGGCAAAGCGCAGCTGGCGCAGGCCAAGGCGGTCTTCGGTCACATCCGAGACCACCGTGCCTGCCGGGCCGAAGTCGCTGTAGGCGAAGGTCAGCGGGCCGTTGTCGGCAGGCGCGGCAATCGGAAGGGCGAGACCTTCGGCAAAGGCGGCGCGCAAGGCGGCCTCGCCGCCTGCGGGCGCCGTGCGGCCGACGAAGCGGATCAGCGGCTCGGCGAGCGGGGCTGCATCCTCGTGCAGCGCTTGCCATACGGCCTCGGGGGACAGCGCGGGGGCGAGTTCCTCGAAGGCTGCAAGCGCCCATTCGGGTGTGGTCGGCACCCGTTCATCGCTGACCAGCGCCAGCGCCGCCCCGACGAATACCGCATGGCTGCGCGTGTCGGCGGCCTTGACCGCATTTTCGAGACCGGTGCGGATATTGGCGAGCTGTTCGTCAAGCTCGGCGCGGGTGAAGCCGTGGGTCAGCGCCTGATTGACCTCGCGCACCGCGGCGGTCATCCCCTTCTTCCATTCCCCGTCGGCAGTGCTGACGGTGAGGCTCGTGATCCGCGCGTCCTCGAAGATGTCGCCCGTTCCGTAACTCGCCCCGCGGAACGGTGCATCGCCGCCGCGTGCGAGGCGCGCGAGGCGGCGGTTGACGATGGCATAGCCGATGCTGCGCAGTGCCTCCGCGCGGCGGGCGGCGATGGTGTCCGGCTCGTCGCGCCAGGGGGCGAGGCGGGTGATGGTGACGCTTTCGGGCAGGGCGGGGTCGAGGTGGATGTCGGTGCGATCCGTGATGCCTGAATCGATCGGGCCGGCGGCCGGCCTGACGGGGGCAGGGCCGGGAGCCCAATCCGCAAAGCGGGCGCGTATCGCCGCCTCGACGATCTCGACCGGATAATCCCCGACCACCACCAACACCGTGTTGGCGGGGGTGTAGGTGCGCGCGTAAAGCGCCCGGATCTGCGCGGCGGTGGCGCGTTCCAGCACATGGGCCGTGCCGATCGGCAGGCGCTGGCCATAGCGTGCCTGCGGAGCGAGAAAGGCAACGTTGTCCTCGTAATTGCGCAAGGCGAAGCCCGCCCGGTCGCGCTTCTCGGCGAGGATCACGCCGCGTTCGCGCGCTACGGCTTCATCCGAGATGGTGAGTTCGCTGGCAGTCTCGCGCATCAGCATCAGAGCCGTGCCCAGCAGCGCCTCGTCATTGCGCGGCAGATTGAGCATGTAGGTGATGTGCTCGTAACCGGTCGACGCGTTGGTGTCGGCGCCGAACGCCAGCCCCTCGCGTTCGAGCAGCTTGATCACTTCGCCTTCCGGGATGCCGATCGAACCGTTGAAGGCCATGTGTTCAAGATAGTGCGAAAGGCCGCGTTCGGCCTCGGTTTCCTCAAGCGCGCCCGAATGGATGCGCATGCGCACCAGTGCGGTGTCCACCGGGGTGGCGTTGCGGCGGATGATGTAGCGCAGCCCGTTGTCGAGCCGCCCGAAGGTGTAGCCCTGATCGACCGGCAGATCGCTCGTCTCGAACGGCCAGAGCGGGGCGGGTGCTGCGGGGGACTCGGCCGCTGGCGGGGGTGCCTCGGCCGATGACCCGGCCTCGGCAGAGCTCCTTGCGGCCGCTGGTACGACGCATAGCGCAAGCGGCGCGAGGGCCAGCAACAGCATCGTGGGTCTGGGCAAGATCCGCACGGAAATCAGGCGACTTTCGGAAGAAGTGACAATTCTTCCGAGAGTAGCGCCTGAAACCGGGCTGTCAGCCCTTTTCTCCCACTCCGTTTTTGAGCGGAGTTACTTCTTGGAAGGCGGGGGGCCGCGCAGGCGCGAGCGGGCGTGAGAAAGGTCGAACACCTCGCCCGGGCCGTTGTCCTCTTCGTTGAGCAGGCCAAGCCGGCGCGCGACTTCGCGATAGGCTTCTTCCTCGCCACCCAGATCGCGGCGGAAGCGATCCTTGTCGAGCTTTTCGCCGGTCGCCATGTCCCACAAGCGGCAACCATCCGGGCTGATCTCGTCGGCGAGGATCACGCGGCTGTAATCGCCATCGTAAAGCCGCCCGAACTCGAGCTTGAAGTCGATCAGGCGGATGTCGATCGCGGCGAACATGCCGCACAGGAAATCGTTGATGCGGATCGCCATCGAGGAAATGTCGTGCATCTCGTCGTTGGAGGCCCAGTTGAAGCAGGCGATGTGCTCTTCGGCGACCAGCGGATCGCCCAGCGCATCGTCCTTGTAGTAATATTCGATCAGCGTGTGCGGCAGCGGCTCGCCTTCCTCGATCCCGAGGCGCTTGCTGATGGAACCGGCGGCGACATTGCGCACCACCACTTCGAGCGGGATGATGTCGACCTGCCGGATCAGCTGCTCGCGCATGTTGAGGCGGCGGATGAAGTGGGTGGGGATGCCGATATGGGCGAGGCGGGTGAAGACGTGTTCGCTGATGCGGTTGTTGATCACGCCTTTGCCGTTGATCGTGCCCTTCTTCTCGGCATTGAACGCGGTCGCATCATCCTTGAAATACTGGATCAGCGTGCCGGGTTCGGGCCCCTCGTAGAGGATCTTGGCCTTGCCTTCGTAGAGCTTGGTGCGGCGGGACATCGACGGTTTCCCTTTCCAGCGAATGGTGCCCGGGGGCGGATTTGAACCACCGACACGCGGATTTTCAATCCGCTGCTCTACCCCTGAGCTACCCGGGCATTCGCTGCGAGCGACGGGATGAAGCCATTCGGCTGCCCCGGCGAGCAAATGAGAGCGGCCCTATGGCGAAGCGATGTGCCCTTGGCAAGGGGGATTTGTCCACAAGGTGCCGCGAGTGTCGCTGTGCGTCTCAATCCTGCTCGCGCCAGCTTTCCTGCGCGAGTTCGTCCGGATCGGCGGGCGGGCCGGGGACAGCGTAGGAATCGGAGAACCACCGTGCCAGATCGCGGTCGCGGCAACGGGTCGAGCAGAAGGGATGATGGTCCGGGTGCCGGGGCTTGCGGCAGATCGGGCAGGGTTTGGAGGCTGTCGTCATGCGTCCAGAAGCTGGGCACTGGCGGTCTCGATGGCAAGGGTAGGATCGGTAACGATCCGCAGTTCGCGCCCAGTGCGGCGGGTCAGTTCATCCAGCCACGCATCTTTGAGCTTTGCCTTGAGCGCGGGGTGGACGCCCAGTTCGAGCACGCGGCCCCCGCCTGCATCCGCTGCCAGCTCCGCGCGCCGCAACGCCATTCGGCCAGCCATTCCGAGGCGTGCGGTCGCGAACCTGTGCAGCAGCGAAGGGCTGGTGAGCCGCGCCACGATCTGCACGAAGCCGAAGCCGTTCATCGCCGTGCGCTCGTGCGGGAAGGCGGCGAGGGCCTCCTCCAGCGCTGCATCGACCGCGCGGCGATCCTCCTTGGTCTGGAGCGTTGGGAAGTCGATCCCGATGTTCCCGGCCAGATCGAACCATGCGAGCGCCTGAGCTATCGCGGGCACGGCGGCGAGCGCTACCTCTCGCTGGAGCCCGCTCCCGTCGATGTCGATCACGGTCATGGCGGGGGTGACGCTGACGAGGATCTCGCCCCCGGGAAAGGCGATGCTGGCGGAGGATGCCGCGTGCCACACCTCGTCCCACAGGCCTGCGGGAAACCGCCGGACGACCCGCCCCTCAGGCCACGCGATGCCGGGGGAGGGCGCATCGCTCCCCGCCACCCGCGCCTGTGCGCGCTTCAGCCGCCCGCGCTCGGCAAGGGCCGTGCGGGTGACGATAAGGTCGAGCAGCTGGCCCTCGGTTGCGCTCGGGGGGAGGTGATCGACCAGTGCCTCGGCGCCGCCCTCCAGCAGTGCGATGCCGCGGCGGGTGCCCTTGAGTTTGGCCGTGAGCTTCGCGGTCGTCCGGGTGCCCGCGGCGAGTTCGCCGGGCCACATCACTTTTGCGGCGAGCACGCGTTCGCCATCGACGAGCAGGGCGCGTCGCTCGGCGATGCCCTCCTCGATCAGCCACTCGGGCCCACCGCTAGGCAATTGCGAACCCCGCCGCCTTGAGCAACGCGCGGGCATGGTAGAGCGGCAGGCCCATCACGCCCGAATGACTGCCCCTGATCCAGGCGATCAGCCCCTCCGCCGCGCCCTGGATCGCATAACCGCCGGCCTTGCCGCGCCATTCGCCGCTCGCGAGATAGGCCGCGATCTCCTCAGCGGAAAGGCGCTTGAAGCACACCACCGTCTCGTCGAGCCGTTCGCGCAGGGTCCCGTCGGGGGCGCGCAGGATGACGCTCGAAAGCACCTGATGCCGCCGCCCGCTCATCAATTCGAGGCAGGCACGCGCTTCTTCTTCGGTTTCGGTCTTGGGCAGAATGCGGCGTCCAACGGCGACCACGGTATCGCCCGCCAGCACAAAGCCGGGGGCCTCGACAGCCAGCGCCTTCTCGCGCCCCATGCGCAGGGCATAGGCGCGCGGCAGCTCGGCCTTCGCGGGTGTCTCGTCGATATCTGCAGGCGCGACGGCATCGGGCGCAAGGCCCAGGCGGCCAAGCAATTCGCGCCGCCGCGGCGAGGCCGAAGCCAATGTCAGGTGAAGCGCGCCCATATGGGCCGCAGACAATTACTGCGGGCCGGGGCCGCCGCGACCCGGCATGAAGCGGTATGTGATGCGCGCCTTGGTGAGGTCATAGGGCGTGAGCTCGCACAGCACTTCATCGCCCACCAGCACGCGGATGCGGTTCTTGCGCATCTTGCCCGCGGTGTGGCCGAGCACTTCATGGCCGTTTTCAAGCTCCACCCGGAACATCGCATTGGGCAGCAACTCAACCACGCGCCCGCGCATTTCGAGGAGTTCTTCCTTGGCCATGAAATTCCTTTGTAATCCGGTTGCGGCGCACAATACGCCCGTCGATGTGCGGCTGCGCTTTAGCGATGCGGGAACCAAAAGGGAAGGCTCGTGCGTTAGAGCGGTGATCTGCGGGATTTTGCAGGCTGGAAAGAAGGGCAGGGCAACGTCAAGTGCGCTGCTGTGTTGTCCGGCGCCCCCCAAGAGAGCGGTAATAAGCCGCCTCTGCCGAAGAACTGTTGTCAAAGGGATATCATGCACCTCTCCCCGTTCTCCCGCGCGAGCTTGCGCGCAGGCACGTGCGCTTTTGCCATGGCACTCGTGCAGCCGCTTGCCGCAGCCGCGGTTACCGAGACCGCCGCCGTCCAGCCGCAGCCCGAGCCTGCGGCCCCGCCCAGCGAGGCAGAGCCCGACAGTGCGAGCGACACCGGTGTGGTCGGCAACGAGATCGTGGTGCGATCGGGCCGGGTGCGCGGGCAGTTGTTCGTCGATCAGGCCCCGTTGCTGGAGCTCGACGAGACGGCGATCGCCTCGGAGGGGGTGACCTCGATCACCGACCTTATCGCCCAGATCAGCGCACGCACCGGATCGGCGCGCGGCCGCGGGGGCGGGGACCGGCCGGTCATTCTGGTCAACGGCATCCGCATCGGGTCTTTCCGCGAATTCGCCAATTACCCGCCCGAAGCGCTCGCGCGGGTCGAGGTCTTCCCCGAGGAAGTCGCCCAGCGCTTCGGCTTTCCGCCCGATCGCCGCGTCATCAACCTGATCCTCAAGGATAATTATTCGAACCGCCAGATCGATTTCGAACTGGAGGCGCCCTCGCGCGGGGGCTATTCGCGAAATGAACAGCAATTCGGCATCCTCAAGATCGCCGATGGCGGGCGGATCAACGCCAGCATCCAGGTCGAGGACACGACCCTGCTGACCGAGGCGGAGCGCGATGTGCCGCAGACCCCGGGCTCGCAGTCGTTGGTGGCGGGCGATCCCGATCCGGCCGACTTCCGCAGCCTTCTGGCCGATACCTTCAATCTCGAAGCCAACGTCTCTTGGGCGAAGGCGATCGTCGCCAGCGGCACGTCGCTCTCGGCGAACCTCAACTATGCGCGCCGGGAAAGCCGCAGCCTCGACGGGTTGAATTCCGTGGTGCTGACCGGGCCCGATGACGATAGCGCCTTTCGCACCTTCAGTAGCGATACCCCGCTATCGCGGCGCACCTCGACCGACACCGTCTCGGCTGCGGGATCGATCACCCGGCCGATCAATGCCTTCCGCCTGACCAGCACCTTCGATGGCTCCCTTGCCGAGAGCGAGACCGAGATCGACCGGCGGCTGAACGACACCCAGCTTGCGGTTTTCGAGGCCGCAGCGCGCGCCGGGACGCTGGCGCTCAGCGGGATGCTGCCGACATCGGCCGACAACGGGTTCGACATCGCCAGCAGCCGCACGATCACCGGCAATTCGCTGACGACGCTTGAGGGCGGCCTTGCGGAGCTTCCCGCAGGCGAGGTGCGCGCGACTTTCGACATCGGGCTCGACTGGCAGCGCATCGAGAGCAACGATACCCGTTCGGCGCAGGTGGCGACGCTGACCCGGCGCAACCTTTCGACCGGGGCCAATCTCGTCGTTCCGCTGACCAGCCGCCGCGAGGAATTCGCCGACGCGCTCGGCAGCTTCACGCTCAATCTGCAAGCCGGCGTCGAGGACCTCAGCGACTTCGGCGTGCTTGGCGACTGGAATGCCGGGATCACGTGGGAGCCGTTCGACGGTCTCGACTTGTCGGCGACCTATATCTGGCGCGAGGTCGCGCCGGGGCTGGCAGCGCTGGGTAA
>VFQO010000226.1_pt1 | contig 71171 bp, 74 predicted proteins | sample 3512331 | NCBI WGS metagenome assembly VFQO01 (sample SAMN10412371, study PRJNA504923) | tailings metagenome | isolation source: Replicate 3 from Balatoc abandoned mine | place: Philippines: Itogon, Benguet | collected 2017-08-28 | reverse complement strand
GCGTCACCATCGCTGCCATGGCGGCAGTCCGGTCGAGTGGCCAGGCCCTCAAACTGGATTGCCGCGTCGGCTTTGTCTTCTCGCAATGACAGCGCCACCGTCATCGCGAGGGCTGCAGGCCCGTGGCGATCCAGTTTAAGAAAGGCCCAGCATTTGGAATTGTTCGCCGCCTGCCTCGAAGCCCTGAACGAGCCCGACCCGGCGCGGAAATGCGCGTTGGCGCAGTCGCTTTACCAGACCTGGCGGGCCGGTGAGGCGGACATCGACGAAGCGCTGCCGGTGCTGCCCATCGCCGAGCCCGGCCGCCCGGCAAAACCGGTGCTGGTGCCGCCGCAGCAGGTGCCGCAGCGCAAGATCACATCGGCCATCGGGCGCGCGGCGCTGCTGCATGCCATCGCCCATATCGAATTCAACGCCATCAACCTCGCGCTGGATGCGGCCTATCGCTTCAGGGGCATGCCGCGCGACTTCTACGGTGACTGGCTCAAGGTGGCGGCGGAAGAGGCGCTGCATTTTTGCCTGGTGCGCGACCACCTGCAAAGCCTGGGCCATGCCTACGGCGACTTCCCCGCGCACAACGGGCTGTGGGAAATGGCAGTGAAGACCGCGCACGATCCGCTGGTGCGCATGGCCCTGGTGCCGCGCGTGCTGGAAGCCAGAGGTCTGGACGCGCAGCCCGCGATCGCCGGGAAATTCGAATCGGTGCAGGACGCGCGCGCGGTGGAAATCCTCGGCGTGATCGAGCGTGACGAGATCGGCCACGTCGCCATCGGCAGCCGCTGGTACTTGTACCTGTGCCACCAGCGCGGGCTGGAACCGCTGGCGACGTTCCGCAATTTGCTGAAGCTATACGACGCGCCGCCCTTGAAGCCGCCGTTCAACCTCGCCGGGCGCAAGGCGGGGGGATTCAGCGAGGAAGAATTGCGCTGGCTGAACAGCCTTTGATTGCCGATTGATGCCGCATCGCGAGGAACGCAGTGGCGAAGCAATCCAGTCGAGCAAGGCCAGGTCAACCTGACTGGATCGCCACGGCTTGCGGCCTCGCGATGACGGCTTCACCATCTCGTCATTGCGAGGAGGCGAAGCCGACGCGGCAATCCAGCTAACAAAACCCGGCAAAATTCCTTGAATCTTGCATCTTGAAATTTGCCACTTCAGAGCCCCAGGGTATGCGCCGACACCCGCCTGCTGGCGCGGCCCCATTCGCCGTCGAAGCGCATGCCGAGTTCGGCGACGTCGCCGCGCGCGTCCAGGCGTGCGAGTCCGCGGGTCTCGTCCTTGTCGTAGCGCTTGAGCACGCCCTTGTCGTCGGCCAGCACGAAGCTGTCGTGCGCCGGCGGCGGGTCGGCGTCGCGCACGCGCACGTGCAGGGCGTGGCCCCACACCGACAGCAGGCGCATCATCTGGCCGGCATTGCGCCTGAGATAGGTGTCGTCGGCGAGCAGGATCTTGATGGTGCGTTTCTGCTTGCAGAATTCCTTGAGCAGTTCGATGCGCGCGGGCGATTCGTAGCCGCCGTCCGAGAGGTCCCAGTCGTAGATGCGGATGAGGTGGGTCGCGCTTTGCAGCAGCGTGTCCAGCGCGTTGACGTAATCCGGGGGCGTTTCGAACTTGATCGTCTCAGACATGGGCCCATCCTGCCGTGTACCAGTCGTGGAAAAGCCCTGTCAGCGCCTCGCCGTAATCGGCAGGCGGCAGGGTGCGCGTGTCCGCCAGCTGCATCAGCGCGCGGCGTTCCGGCCCGGTGGCGCCGAAGTCCTCGCCGTTGACGAAGAACTGCGTGCCGGAAAACAGCAGGCGGGTCTTGCTGTCGAGTTTAAGCCCGTTCTTGGCGAGGCGCGAGGCGAAGGCCTTCGCGCCCAGCGGCCTGGCGGGCGGGCGGAAGAACACGTCGGGCTTGGGCTCGGAGAAGTAGCGGCCGACGAAGGCCTCGACCAGCTCGGCGTCCCAGCGGACTTTTTCCAGTTGTTCGCCGATCTGCGCCAGCATGGTTTTGGGAATTTCCGCGCTGTGCTTTTGCAGGGCGAGTTCGGGGTCGGCGTAGCGGCCGGGCAGTTCCAGCTCGTCGTGCAGGAAGTCGAGGAAGCCTTCGCCCAGCTCCTGGAAGGCGGGCGCGCGGAAGCCGATGGAGTAGGTCATGCATTCGTCCTCGGCGACGCCGTCGTGCGCGTATTTCGGCGGCAGGTAGAGCATGTCGCCGGGGCCGAGCAGGTATTCCTCCTCGACTTCAAAGCGCTTGAGGATCTTGAGCGGCAGGCCTTCGACCAGGTCGAGGTCGTCCTGTGCGGAAATGCGCCAGCGGCGGCGGCCCATGCCCTGCAGCAGGAACACGTCGTAGGAGTCGAAATGCGGGCCGACGCCGCCGCCGGGCACGGCGTAGCTGACCATGAGGTCGTCCAGCCGCGCGCGGGGGATGAAGGTGAACCGCTCGATCAGCTCGGCGCCGCTGGCGAGGTGGTGGTCGAGGGACTGCACCAGCAGCGTCCAGTCGCGCCTGGGCAGCTTGCTGAAGTCGGCCGGCCTGAACGGGCCGTGCCCCAGCGACCAGTGCCTGCCGCCGCGCACCAGGCGCGATTCGACACCTTCGCTGCAGGCGAGGTCCTTCATTTTGGCGGGCGAGAGCAGGCCCTTGAAGCCGGGGATGGCGTCGCGCACCAGCAGCGGTTTCTTGTGCCAGTAGTCGCGGAGGAATTCCCTGGCGGTCATGCCGCCCAATAGCTGCAATTTCATAAGCTTGAGACACCCGGTAAATTCAATCGACACAGAGGTGACAGAGTAAAACCGCGGAAATTGTTTTTGCCTTCCGCTGATCCCGCTGCTTTCCCGGCGTGAAAAATTCATTATGCCAGTTTGCTTGTCCGCATTCCCGGTCTAGAATCGGCACAAATATACGATTAGCGGAGCAAACATGCTGAAACCAGGCGACAAGGCGCCGGCGTTTTCCCTGCCGGACGCCGACATGAGTTTCGTCGAACTCAAGGACTTCCTGGGCAAGAAAAACCTCGTGCTGTATTTCTATGTGCGTGACGACACGCCGGGCTGCACCACCCAGGGCATCGAGTTCTCCGAGCTGGAGCGCGACTTCGCGGGGCTGGATACCGTGGTGCTGGGCATTTCCCGCGACGACTGCATTTCGCACGGCGTGTTCCGTGACAAGCACGGCATCAGCGTGCAGTTGCTGGCGGACAAGGAAGGTGAGGCCTGCCAGGCCTACGGCGTGTGGCAGGAAAAGGAGAAGGATGGCGTCAAGCGCATGGGCATCGTGCGTTCCACCTTCATCATCGACAAGCAGGGTGTGGTCCGTCATGCCCTCTATGGCGTGCAGAGCAAGGGCCACGCCGAAGAAATTCTGAAACTCATCAAGGAAATGAAATGACTGCCATCGCCAAGAACACCGTGGTTACCATCACTTACAGCCTCGCTGACGCCGACGGCGAAATCCTCGAACAGAGCGACCATCCGCTGAGCTACCTGCATGGCGGCTACGGCAATATTTTCCCCGCCGTGGAAAAGGCGCTGGAAGGCAAGCAGGCCGGCGATGCGGTCGATTGCAAGATGCAGCCGGAAGAGGCCTTCGGCGAATACGACGAGCAACTGGTGCGCATCGAGGAACGCAACGTCTTTCCGGAGAACATCGAGGTCGGCATGCAGTTCGAAGGCCACGGCGAGTCGTCCGGCGAAGTGCACATCTACACCGTGACCGACATCACCGACGACAAGGTGGTGGTGGACGGCAACCATCCGCTCGCCGGCCAGGCGTTGAATTTCCATTGCGAGATCACCGAAGTGCGCGCGGCCGACCCGCACGAGATCGAGCATGGGCATGCGCATGGGGCGCATGGGCATCATCATCATTGAGCGCCAGGCTGCTGCAATAACGCCTTCTCCCTTGGCGGGGGGAGGGTTGGGGTGAGGGGGGATTCTTCGGGCTCCCCTTTTTGTTGCCTGCGGCTGCCTACGCTGTCATTGCGAGCGCAGCTTGGAAATCCGGTTTTTTTGTTTGGTGAGCGGAGAGCGTTGGTCAGATTGACCATCTCCTGATTGCATAGGCCTTTAGCCGGGCTACCCCCGGCGGTTTTTGCAGGACTCCATCGATACATCGCCCGATTCAACCCGATCCCTTGCTTTTCCCCCAACCCTGCTAAAATTACGCACCTCAAAAAATTGCCGTGTATTGATGAAAACCACCTTCCTCGATTTCGAGCAGCCCATTTCGGAGCTGGAGGCCAAGATCGAAGAGTTGCGCTTCGTGCAGGACGACTCCGCGCTGGACATTTCGGAAGAGATCAAGCGCCTGTCCAAGAAGAGCCAGAAGCTGACTGCGGACATCTACGCCAAGCTGTCGGCCTGGCAGATTTCCCAGGTGGCGCGGCATCCGCAGCGCCCCTATACGCTCGACTACATCAGCGGCCTGTTCACCGATTTCCAGGAGCTGCACGGCGACCGCGGCTATGCCGACGATCCCGCCATTGTCGGCGGCATCGCCCGCTTCAACGGCGAGCCGGTGATGATCATCGGCCACCAGAAGGGCCGTGACGTCAAGGAGCGCCAGTACCGCAATTTCGGCATGCCGCGCCCCGAGGGCTACCGCAAGGCGCTGCGCCTCATGCGCCTGGCGGAAAAATTCCAGATTCCCATCCTCACCTTCATCGACACGCCTGGCGCCTATCCCGGCATCGGCGCCGAGGAGCGCGGCCAGAGCGAGGCGATCGCGCGCAACCTGTACGTGATGGCGGAACTGAAGACGCCGGTCATCTGCACCATCATCGGCGAAGGTGGCTCCGGCGGCGCGCTGGCGATCGGCGTCGGCGACCGCATGATGATCCTGCAGTATTCGACCTATTCCGTGATTTCGCCCGAGGGCTGCGCTTCCATCCTGTGGAAGAGCGCCGACAAGGCCTCGGTGGCGGCGGAAACCCTGGGCATCACGGCCGAGCGCCTGCTGTCGCTGGAACTGGTCGACAAGATCGTGCCCGAACCCCTGGGCGGCGCGCACCGCGACTGGGACGGCATGTACACCAACATCCGCAAGGCGCTGGCCGACACGCTGGCCGAGGTCCGCCACCAGCCGCTGGACGCGCTGTTGAACACGCGCTATCAGCGGCTCATGGCCTATGGCCGCTTCAAGGAAGAGAAGCAAGCCTGATCTGGCGGGGCAGGTCAACGCCTGCCTCGCGCGCCACCTCAAGCCCGGCGCGCAGCTGCGCGTGGCGTTTTCCGGCGGGGTCGATTCCGTCGTCCTGCTGCATGTTCTGGCGCAGATCGCGCCGCAGTTTCCCCTGACCCTTTCCGCCGTGCACGTGCATCATGGCCTCAACCCCCGGGCCGATGCCTGGGCGGATTTCTGCCTGGCGTTCTGCCAGCGCCGCGACATTCCCTGTGCGGTCGAGCGCGTGAAGGTGCCGAAGAAGTCCACGCTCGGGCTGGAAGCCGCCGCGCGCAAGGCGCGCTATGCGGCCTTGTGCGGTCCCGGCGCGGACGCCGTGGCGCTGGCCCACCATCTCGACGACCAGGCCGAGACGGTGCTGTTCCAACTCCTGCGCGGCGGCGAGCCGCGCGCCCTGGCGGCCATGCCGGAAGCGCGCGTGCACGAGGGCATGCTGCTTTTGCGCCCCCTGTTGAACGTGCCCAAGGCCGAACTCGTCGCCTACGCCCGCCGCCATCGGATGAAATGGGTGGAGGACGACAGCAACCTCGACACGGCGCTCGCGCGCAACGCCCTGCGCCAGGACATCCTGCCGTTGCTGGCAAGGCATTTCCCCGATTATCGTGAACGCCTGGCCGGAGCGGCGCGGCGCATGGCGGAAGTCGCGTCGCTGCTGGAAAACATGGCGGGGCAGGACCATGCGGCGCATGCCGAGGACGAACTCGACTGCAATGCGCTGAAGGCCCTGTCCGAGACGCGGGCGCGCAACCTGCTGGCGCATTTTCTGCGCGTGCGCGGCGCTGCGCTGCCGCGACCGGCGGCGCAGCGCGAAATCCTGCGCCAGCTCCTGGAGGCGCGCGGACGCCTGAGCCTGCCGCTGCCGGACGGGCGCCGGCTGGTCCGCGTCAGGAACAAGGCCCGGATCGAGCCCTGACAGCCGGTCGCCGGCTTGCTTTATACTGCCAGGCTGATGAAAAGCCTGGCTTTCCTGTTTCCGCTGCTTGCCGCGCTTGCACTGTTGCCGGTGCAGGCCGCGGAGCCGCTCGTCATCAAGTTCAGCCACGCCTTGTCGCCGGCCACGCCCAAGGGCAAGGCGGCCGACAAGTTCAAGGAACTGGCCGAGCGCTACAGCGACGGCGCGGTGAAAGTGGAGGTCTATCCCAACGGCCAGCTTTACCAGGACCGCGAGGAAATGACGGCCCTGCGCCTGGGCGCGGTGCAGATGCTGGCGCCTTCGTTCGCCCAGTTCGGCCCGCTGGGGCTGCGCGAATTCGAAGTGTTCGACCTGCCATACATCTTTCCCAACAAGGCCACGCTGCATCGCGTCATGGACGGCGACATCGGCGCGCGGCTGATGGCCCGTCTCGAAGCCAAGGGGATCAAGGGGCTGGCGTACTGGGACAACGGTTTCAAGCAGATGAGCGCCAATCGCCCATTGATCCGGGTGGAGGATTTCAAGGGCCTGAAGCTGCGCATCCAGTCGTCCAGGGTGATCGACGCCCAGATGCGCACGCTCGGCGGCACGCCGCAGGTGATCCCGCTGTCCGAGGTGCGTACCAGGCTAACCGAGGGCGCGGTGGACGGCACCGAGAACACGCTGTCGAACTTCCACAGCCAGAAGCTGTACGAGGTGCAGAAGCACCTGACCCTGTCCGATCATGGCTATCTCGGCTATGCGGTCATCGTCAACAAGGCGTTCTGGGACGGCCTCAAGCCGGACCTGCGCGCCCAGCTCGAAAAGGCAATGAAGGAAGCGACCGTTTACGAGCGCCGCATCGCGCAGGAGGAAAACGACGCCGCGCTCGAACAGATCAGGGCTGCCGGCGCCATTCAGATCCACGTCCTGTCGAACGAGGAACGCCGCATCTGGCAGCAGACGCTGCTGCCGGTGCACGAACAGTTCGCCGACGTGCTCGGCCGCGACACCATCCACGCCATCTACCGCATCGCCGCCGAGGTGGCGCGGGAACAAAAGCCGCGCAGCGGCAAGCGGCAATAAGGGTTTTTAACCACGGGGCGCACGGGAAAAAAAGCTGAACCACAGTGGGAGCAGAGGGGAGCAGAGGACAATATGGTTTCCTCTGTTGCCTCTGTTACCTCTGTGTTCATGGATTCCCCTGTGCCTGGCAGAAATTTTCCATCCGCATGATCCGTTTTCAATCCCTCACGCTCGCGCGCGGCACCAAGCCGCTGTTCGATTCCGCAGATCTCACCCTCAATCCCGGCGAGAAGGCCGGCCTCATCGGCGCCAACGGCTCGGGCAAGACCACGTTGTTCGCGCTCTTGCGCAACGAACTGCACGCCGACGGCGGCGAGGCGGATTTCCCGGCGGCCTGGCGCATCGCCCACGTGGCGCAGGAAACCCCGGCGCTGACGCGCTCCGCCATCGACTACGCTATCGACGGCGACACCACGCTGAGAAGGCTGGAACGTGAACTGATTGATGCGGAGACGCGCCACGACGGCCATCGCATCGGCGAGCTGCACGCGGCGCTGCACGATGCCGATGCCTACACCGCGCGCGCCCGCGCCGAGACGCTGCTGAACGGCCTCGGCTTTTCGCACGCGCAGATGAACGAGCCGGTGGCGAGCTTTTCCGGCGGCTGGCGCATGCGCCTCAATCTGGCGCAGGCGCTGATGTGTCCGTCCGACCTGCTGCTGCTGGACGAGCCCACCAACCATCTGGACCTGGATGCCATCCTCTGGCTGGAAGACTGGCTCAAGCGCTATCCCGGCACGCTGATCGTGATTTCGCACGACCGCGATTTTCTCGACGGCATCGTCAACGTCATCGTGCACATCGATGACAGGAAACTGAGGCGCTACGGCGGCAACTACTCGGCCTTCGAGGTGCAGCGTGCCGCCAATCTGGCGCTCTCGCAGGCGGCATACGAGAAACAGTCACGCGAACGCGCGCACCTGCAGTCCTTCATCGACCGCTTCAAGGCCAAGGCCACCAAGGCCAGGCAGGCGCAGTCGCGCATGAAGATGCTGGCGAAAATGGAGGAGCTGGCGCCGGTGCATGCGGCGGCGAGCTTCTCTTTCGAGTTCCGCGAGCCCGAGCGCGCGCCCAATCCGCTGCTGGTGATGGAGGCAGTCGCCGCCGGTTATCGGGCGCAGGCGGGCGACAAGCCCGTGCTGGCCAACATCAATCTCAGCCTCGAAGCAGGCAGCCGCATCGGCTTGCTGGGCGTCAACGGCGCGGGCAAGTCCACGCTGATCAAGACCCTGGTCGGCGAACTGCCGCCGCTTTCCGGCGAGGTGCGGCATGGCAAGGGCCTGGCCATCGGTTACTTCGCCCAGCACCAGCTGGAAATGCTGCGCCACGACCAGTCGCCGCTGTGGCATTTGACCAGGCTCGCGCCCAGCGAGCGTGAACAAGAGTTGCGCAACTTCCTCGGCAGCTTCAACTTCGCCGGCGACATGGCCACGGCCGCCATCGCGCCTTTCTCCGGCGGCGAGAAGGCGCGCCTGGCGCTGGCGCTGATCGTGTGGCAGAAGCCGAACCTGCTCTTGCTCGACGAGCCCACCAACCACCTCGATCTGGAAACGCGCGAGGCCCTGACGGTGGCACTTGCCCAGTTCGAGGGCACCCTGGTGCTGGTGTCGCACGACCGCCATTTGCTGCGCGCGGCCACTGACGAATTCATGATCGTGGCCGACGGCGGCATGCGGCCGTTCGACGGCGACCTCGACGACTATCGCGACTGGCTGTTCAAGACGCGGCTCGCCAGACCGGAAGCCGAGGCGCCGAGCGAGAATCGCATCGACCGCAAGGCCGAGCGCCGCCAGGAGGCCGAAGCGCGGCAGAAGCTGTCAGTGGCGAGGAAACCGATCGAGAAACAGATCGCGCAGCTGGAAAAGCGCATGGAGGCCCTGAACGTGCGCAAGGTCGCGGTGGATGCGCGCCTGGCCGACCAGGGCATCTATGCCGAAGCCAACAAGGAAGAACTGAAACGCCTGCTGCGCGAGCAGGCCGAACTTGTCGGAGAACTGGAAGCAGTCGAGGGCGAGTGGCTCATGCAACAGGAAGCGCTGGAGGTGTTGGGTACCGCCTAGACCTCATCGCGAGGCAGCAGGCCGTGGCGATGCAGTTGGGAAAGGCGGAGCCCTGCCCAGATACAAGTTGCAAGTTGCAAGGGAGTTTTGCCGGGCCTGGTTTGACTGGATTGCCGCGCTGATCGGTTTGGGCTTGGCGTTTGCGCCCTCTCCCTTTGGGAGAGGGTTGGGGTGAGGGCTTCGCCTCCTCGCGATGACAGTCCTCAGTCCTGTTTGAGCACCGTCACCTTCTTCATCACCACGGCTTCCAGCGGCACGTCGCCGTGCGGGCCGCGGTTGCCGCGCGGCACGGCGACGATGGCGTCGACCACGTCCATGCCGTCCACCACCTGGCCGAACACGGCATAGCCCCAGCCCTCGACGCTCTTGCCGCGGTGGTTGAGGAAGTAGTTGTCGGTGACGTTGATGAAGAACTGCGAACTCGCCGAGTGCGGCTCCATGGTGCGCGCCATGGCCAGGGTGCCGCGCAGGTTCTTCAGGCCGTTGTCGGCCTCGTTCTGGATCGTCGCGCTGCGCGGCTTTTCCGTCATGTCCGTCAGCATGCCGCCGCCCTGGACCATGAAGCCGGGAATCACGCGGTGGAAGATGGTGCCGTCGTAGAAACCGGAATTCGCGTGCTTGAGGAAGTTTTCCGTGGAGATCGGCGCGTTGCCGCGGAACAGTTCCACAGTGATGTTGCCCTTGCTGGTCTCGATCAGCACCCGGGGATTGGCCGGCTGGCCGGCAGCGGGCGCGGTGGAAACCGTCTGCTTGCCGGGTTCCCTGGCGTTGCAGCCGGTGGCGGCGAGCGAGGCGCCGAGCGTCAGGGCGAGCAGGAAAGCGGAAAAACGTGTCATGGCGTCGAACTCATGCAAAGCGGAGCGGCAATCTTAGCAGCTTGGAACGAATCGGCAGCCTGCGAATCGTATATAGTGGAATTTGTATTACTGACGATCCTGTTCAGTTGGGAGAGCGAACATGAGCTTGCGCTTCAACCTAGTCCTGGCGGCCTGGCTGGCCCTGATTCCCTTTGCCGTTCCGGCCGCCCTGGCGGATGCCGGGCAACCGTCCGCAGCCGGGGCCCAGGCATCGATGGCTTGCCCGCAACCGGGCGATGAAAAGCTCAATCTTGCCCAGACCAGTCCGGGCGACTGCTGCAAGGCGCACAAGGGCGTGTGCGGCTGCCGCGCCGGAAAGATCATCTGCTGCGACCGCACGCCCAGCGACCAGCCGGGCTGCACCTGTCACGGCGACGACGGCTTCCTGCAATAGCGCCGGATTACTTGTGGGCGGCGACCCACACGCCGTCCCAGTCCGTGGACGGCGGTGAGCTTCTGAAAGCGGCGATGCGCTCCAGGAACACCTGGCTGGGGATATCGTCCGGCATCGCGGACAGGCCCTTGCGGAAAGCGGCTTCGGCGGTATCCCAGTCCTGCTTGCGGTAGGCGGCGAGGCCGGCCTCGAAGGCTTCGGCCAGTTGCTTGCGGGCATCGTTCATGTCCTGCGCGAAACCCATCAGTTCGAACACACGCGCAGGCTCTACCTTGCCGGCGACGCGCAGGCTGTCGATTTCGCGGAAGACGAGGCCGTCGGCGGCCAGGCGCCGGGTGTCTTCGTTGACCAGGATGCGCGTGCCGTAGAACTTGTTGGCCTGCTCCAGGCGCGAAGCCAGGTTCACTGTGTCGCCGATCACGGTGTAGCCGCGCGCGGTTTCCGAGCCGATGTTGCCGACGGTGACTTCGCCGGTGGCGATGCCCATGCGCACGTCGACTTTCGGCAGGCCTTGGCGCACGCCGATGATGTCAGGCAATGCGGCGCGGAATTCGTCCAGCCTGGCCATCTGGTGCAGGGCCGCCACGCAGCACAATTCGGCATGGCTTTTCTCGTCGGTGAAGGGCGGGCCCCAGAACGCCATGACCGAATCGCCGATGTACTTGTCGATGATGCCCTGGCGCTCGCGGATGACTTCGGCCATGAAGGAGAAATAGCGGTTGAGGAAGCGCACCGCGGTGTCCGGCGCCATGCCTTCGCACATCTGGGTGAAACCGGCGAGGTCGGAGAAGAACACGGTCATGACGTGGCTCTCGCCGCCCTCGGCAGGCAGGCGCTTTTCCAGCAGGCCGCGCACCACGCGCGGGTCGACGTACTTGCCGAAGGTCTCGCGGATGTATTCCTTCTCCCTCAGGCCGACCACCATGTGGTTGAAGGAGTCGGCGAGGGTGGCCATCTCGTCGCGCGTGTCGATGCGGATTTCCACGCCGAGGTCGCCTTTCTCCACGGCCTGGGTGCCGCCCAGCAGGCGCCTGACCGACTCCACCAGGTTGCGGCTCACCGCCCAGGCGAAGATGAGGCCGAGCAGGGTGGCGATGGCGGTGACGATCCAGTTCAACCGGGTGGCGCGCTGCTCCTCGAGCTTGGCCTGCGCCGCGGTGTCGCTGGTGAGCTTGTAGAGGATGTCGATGGTCTTGCCGATTTCGACGTCGACGCTGTCCTTGGCCTTGATCAGGGTGTCGTGCATGAGCTTCTGCGAACGCACCGTGCCTTCCTCGGCCTCGATCTGGAACATGCGGAAAGCGAAATGGAAGTCCTGGCGCGCGGTCTGGATCACCGGCAACTGCTCGCCCAGCACCGCCAGCGTCACCCGGTCGAGTTCGATGTCCTCTGCCGCGCGCGCCTCGTCCAGCATGCGCAGCGAGGAGTCGATGATCTGGTCGGCGTTGATGCCGCGGTTGTCGAACAGGTCAGATTCCTTGGTCAGCTCTTGCTTGTCCGGGTTGGCGGCCTCCATGCCGGCCAGCAGCCGCTCCATGTGCACCATCTGCTGGCGGATCAGGATCTCCACGCTGGCGACCTGCTCCTGCAGCGGCAGGTAGTAGTCGGCGAGCGCGCGCACCTGGTTGTTGAGATTGCGGAAGTTCAGCACCGACACCCAGGTGACGATCACCATGAGGCCGAGCAGGGCGGCGATGATGCTGAAGATCTTCAGGCGGATGGGGCGGCGCATGTATCCAGTCTAGTGGGAATCTGCGGCAACATCCAGACGCAAAAACAGCCCCTTCCTCCGAAGAGGCCGTCTGCATTGCAGCGGCGGGTGCGAATCGCCGCCTAGGACACGCTGCCGAAGCTGCGGTCGCTGGCCATGAAGGGGGCCTTCAGGCCGGCGAGGCGGCAGCCCTGGGCGATGGGTCCGCCCGGGAACAGCAGGTACAGGTGCTTGATGCCGCCCTGCGGGTGGAAATGCTCGTCCAGTGCGTCGTGCAGGTCGCGCGGGCTGATCTTGGCCTGGTCTTCGTGGCGTGCGTAATAGCTTTGCAGGGCGCGCACGGCTTCCCAGTGCTCGTCGCCGAGCTTGAGTCCCTCGGCGCGCGCGATGTCCATGGCGTGCTGGCGGTTCCACTCTTCGGGCGCATGCGGAAACTCGGGATCGACGGTGCGCTCGCGGGTCAGTTTGTTGATGTCGGATGATACGTGCAGCATGGTGTCCTCCTGTGCTCTGTCTCCTGTGGGGTAATTTCAGACTAGACGATCGGGAGGCAGAAACAAGCCTTACACGCTCAGGGGCGGCTCCTGCATCAGCGCCACCTGCTCGCGCAGCTCGAGGATACGGTCCTGCCAGTAGTGCTGGGTGTTGAACCAGGGGAAGGCGGCGGGGAAGGCGGGGTCGTCCCAGCGCCGCGCCAGCCAGGCCGAATAGTGCAAAAGCCGCAGAGTGCGCAAGGCCTCGACGAGGTGCAGTTCGCGGCGGTCGAAGTCGTGGAAATCCTCGTAGCCGGCCAGGACATCGCTCAACTGGCGGGTCATGGCCTCGCGCTCGCCCGACAACAGCATCCACAAGTCCTGCACCGCGGGTCCTGTGCGGCAGTCGTCGAAATCGACGAAATGCGGGCCGCTGTCGGCGCCTTCGGTCCACAGCACGTTGCCCATGTGGCAGTCGCCGTGCAGGCGCAGGGCGGCGAACTTGCCGGCGCGCTCGAAGCAGTGGCGCACGCCTTCCAGCGCCTGCGCCGACACGCTTTCCCAGGCGCCCAGCAGTTCCGGCGGAATCCAGCCATGTTCCAGCAGCCAGGCGCGCGGCTCGGTACCGAAAGTCTCGATGTCGAGCGCCGGGCGGTGTTCGAATTGCCGGGTTGCGCCGACCGCGTGGATGCGGCCCATGAAGCGTCCCATCCATTCCAGGGTATCGGGATCGTCGAGCTCGGGCGGGCGCCCGCTCTGGCGCGGGTAGACGGCAAAGCGGAAGCCGGCGAATTCGTTGAGCGTCCTGCCCGCCAGTTCCAGCGGCGCCACCACCGGGATTTCGCGCTCGGCCAGTTCCAGGGTGTAGGCGTGTTCTTCCAGGATCGCCGCGTCGTTCCAGCGCTCAGGGCGATAAAACTTGGCCACCAAGGGCGTGTCGTCCTCGCGGCCGATCTGGTAGACCCGATTCTCGAAGCTGTTCAGCGCCAGCATGCGGCCGTCGCACCTGAGGCCGGTGCTTTCCAGCGCGTCCAGCACGAGGTCGGGGGTGAGGGCGGAGAAGGGATGTTCGCTCATGGGGCTAATGTACGGGAACAAGCAAGCTTCCGGCTTGCCTCAGGCGTAATAAACTCATCGACTCTATTGGAGACGACATGATACTTCTGCGCGCTGCCCTGCTGTTGCTGTTTCCCTTGCTGCTGACGACGACGGCTGTCGCCAGTTCGCTCACGCTGGAGCAGCTGCTGGCCAAGCCCACGCCGCCGGCCGGGGTGGTGTTCGAGATCGTCGATCGCGACCCGCAGGCGCTTGAATTCGCGCTGCCCTGGGTCAGGCAGGCTGCGGAAAAAATCGAGGAGCGTTTCCCGGGCGTGCCCATGGCGCTTGTCACCCATGGACAGGAGATGTTCGCGCTGCAGGAAAAGGACAGGCAAAGGAATGCCGCCCTGCACGAACAGGTGCAGAGCCTGAAACGCGACAGGAACATCCCCGTGCACGTATGCGAAACCTACGCCGGCTGGAAGGGCGTGGTGCCGGAAGCCTTTCCGGCCTATATTGACGTGGCGCCCAGCGGCCCGGCCCAGATCAACAACTACATCGCGCTGGATTACCAGCGACTGGTGGTGCCAAGGGCCGCGCTGCTGCGCAAAATGCCCAAATAACCACCGAGCGGAGAAAACATGAGAATCCTGATTGCCCTGGCCGGCGCCCTGGCCCTGTACCTGCCGGCATTCGCCGCGGACAACGCCTGCATGACCGCAGCCGCCCAGAAGAAACTCGCCGGCGCGGCCGAGAGTGCCTTCATGCACAAGTGCGAGCGCGACAAGTGCGAAGCGGCGATGGACAAGAAGCTCGCCGGCGCGGCGAAATCCAGCTACATGAAGAAGTGCATGGCCGACAGCCTCAAGCCCTACTGCGAAGCCAGGGCGAAGGACAAGAAACTGTACGGCGCTGCGAAAAACAGCTTCGTCAACAAGTGCCAGATGGATTGAAATCCGACGGCCGGGCAGGCGGCTAGCGGTTCGACGCGCCGCAGGGGTGCCGGTCTTCGCCGCAGCGGTCGAATTCGCCGAGCGGGCGGTCGAAGGTGTATTCGGCGGGCTCGACGATCATGTAGCGCGCCGCTTCATCGGCGCTGCCGGTGGCCAAGGTGAACGGCAGCGTCGCCAGCGTGACCGCAGCGCCCAGCACCGTGGCCGCCAGGCCCAGCGGACGCATCAACACGGCATCCACCAGCATGTCCGTGCCCTTGTCGCCGCTGATGGTGTCGGGGTCGTCCGCCTGCGCGGCGCAGGGCGTGGCGAGCAAGACCACGGCGAGCAGGCCGGCTGTCAGTGATCTTGCCATCTGCTTGCCGTTCTCACTTTTTCATGCCCGCGGCGATGAGGAAATCGCGCACGTGCCGGAGTTCATCCTTGGTGCAGGTCGAGCTGTTGTGGGGCCGATGGATGAAGCCTTCCACGCCGTTCAGCATCACGCGAAAACTGGCGCCGTGATGCGGCTCGACCTTGGCGCCCACGTGCGTGAGCATGGCCTCGACGTCGCGCCAGTGCACGTTGCCGCTCACCGGGCCGTGGAAGATGGAATTGAGCAGGGTTTCGTGCTTGTGGCTCATGAAAATCCCGATGTCTTGCACACGCTTCAGCATAGAATCTGAAACGGCGCAAAGCCAGTCGTGCCGGCCGTTTTCCTTGCCAAATCAGCGCCATAGCCTCATACTGTCCGCACGTATTGCTGTTTTGGTCAGTCTTCTTCGCCCGTCTTGGGCTTCCTGTCGGCTTTCCTCATTGGCTTTCATCTCGCGCCCACAAGGCGCGACCGCCGCAGCCCGACTGCGCCCATTGCAACACACAGCCGAACGCAACGCACCGTCGCACCGGCTCAGCACGAGGAAACAAGTCATGTCCAAGGAAGAACTGATCGAAATGGAAGGCGTGGTCAACGAAGTCCTGCCGCAAACACGCTTTCGCGTCACCCTCGACAACGGCTTCGAGATCATCGCTTATGCCTCCGGCAAGATGCGCAAGCACCGCATCCGCATTCTGGCCGGCGACAAGGTCACTCTGGAGATGTCGCCCTACGACCTGACCAAGGGCCGCATCAACTTCCGCCACAAGGACGCCAACGCCCAGCCACGTCCCGCCATGGCAAAAAGGTATTGATCGCGGCGAGACCGCCGCACTGACTGCGCCCGCTTACGGCGCCGGCAGTGGCTGGCCGAGCAACATGGCCGCGAAGGCCCGCCGCTCGGCGTCGCCATGCTGACGGAAAGTCAGGAATTCCACATGCCTGTCCTGCTGCGCCAGATCCAGACGGATGCCCCATAACGGCAGCGTGCTGTTCGGCAGCAGCGCATAGCGCACATCGCCCAGCACGTCCGGCCTGTCCGGGTGGCGTGCGACAAAACCGTCCGAGAAATGAGTGAAGCGCGCGATATCGCGCGCCAGCACCGAATCCGTTTGCAGCCTTGGCAGGTCGCCCGGCTGGTATTGCGGCAGGCTGCCCCCGCGGTATGCCAGAGGCGCTGACAGCAACCCGACGCGTACGCCGTCGACGTGATACTGCCCGCTTGCCGAATAAACCGAGCGCCATAGCAGCACATTGCCGATGGTCGGGTGCAGCACGATGCGCTCGATGACGTGGCCGCGGCTGGCGGCGAGTTCACGCGCAACGGCTTCCGCACGCTCCCGCTGCATCAGACCGAACAGCAGATACAGCAGGGCCATTGCCAGGGCGATCCGCGCGGGCAGCGGGCTCCGCCTGCCCAGCGCGAGCAGGAGCCCGGTCAGCAGAACCAGGGTGAAGAGGGGATCGACGATGGAAATCACGCGCCAGGCCACGCGCGCATCGCTGAACGGCCATAACAGGCTGGTGCCGTAGCTGGTGCAGGCATCGATGAGGCCGCTCGGCAGATAGCCCAGCAGGGCAAATCCCCAGATCGCCGGGAAGGCCAGCCGGCGTCGCGCGAACGGCCACGCGACCAGTGCCGCGATCAGCGCGCCGAAGGGAACGAAGACCAGGGCATGGGTGAAGTGCCGATGGAAATCGAGGAACAGCAGGGCGTCGTCTTGAGAGCGGATCAGCACGTCGAGGTCTGCCAGCAGGCCTGCGAACAGCCCGATCGCCGCCGCCGTGCGCAACTGCTGCGGCCGGGCCATGCTGCTTGCGATCACTGCACCGGCCAGTCCCTGAGTGAGGATATCCATGCCTGAATCTGCTCCCGGTTTGTCTACGCCCCTGTGCGGGCTTCGCCCGCCCGGCGCTATTTGTTGTGTTCGTGCAGATAGGCCTCTAACTCGGCCGCTGGCAGCGGCCGGGCGAACAGGAATCCCTGCACTTCCTCGCAGCCTTCGGCACGCAGGAAATCGAGTTGTTCCAAGGTTTCCACGCCTTCCGCCACGATGCCCAGGCGCAGGCTGCGCGCCAGCAGGATGATGGCGCGCACGATCGCGGCATCATCCGGGTCGCTGGTGATGTCGCGCACGAAGGACTGGTCGATTTTCAGGCGGTCGACGGCAAAGCGCTTGAGGTAGCTGAACGAGGAGTAGCCGGTGCCGAAGTCGTCGATCGACAGGCGCACGCCCAGCGATTTCAGGCGCCGTACCGTTTCCAGGTTGTTCTCGGCGTCCTGCAGCAGGATCGACTCGGTCAGTTCCAGTTCCAGCAGGTGCGGCGGCAGGCCGCTGCGGTTGAGCGCGCCGGCAACCGATTCGATCAGGTTGGTGCGGCGAAATTGCAGCGCCGACAGGTTGACCGAGATGCCGATGTCTGCGAAACCCGCCTTGCGCCAGGCCTGCGCCTGCGTGCAGGCCTCCACCATGACCCAGGATCCGATCGGCACGATGAGGCCGCTTTCTTCGGCAACCGGAATGAAGCGTGACGGCTCCACCTCGCCCAGTTCCGGGTTGTTCCATCGCAGCAGCGCCTCGATACCGACGACCCTGCCGCTGCCGGCATGTATTTGCGGCTGGTAATGCAACTGGAAGTCTTCCTCGACCATGGCCTGGAACAGGCGGTTCTGCAATAACAGATGTTCGTGCGCCTGCAGGTTCATTGCTTCGTTGAAGAAACGGCAGGCATTGCGGCCCGAGTCCTTCGCGTTGTACATGGCCGTGTCGGCCTTCTGCAGGAGCGAGTCGAAATCGTCGCCGTCTTCGGGGCAGATCGAGATGCCGATGCTGCAGGATGTGTTGAGATAGCGGCCGTCGATTTCCATCGGTTCGGACATTGCGGCAAGAATCTCGCCGGCGATGTTCTCCACCGTCTCCAGGTCCGGCACTTCGTTGAGCAGAATGATGAATTCGTCGCCGCCCTGCCGGCTGATGGTGTCGCCGCTACGGGTGCAGCGCGACAGGCGCTCGACCACGTCCAGCAGCAGCTGGTCGCCGGCAGCATGTCCCAGCGTGTCGTTCACCACCTTGAAATTGTCCAGGTCGAGGAACAGGATGGCAAGCCGTGATTTCGACTGGCGCGCCATTTCCCGGGCGTGCTCGAAGCGGTCGCGCAGCAGGATGCGGTTGGGCAGGCCGGTGAGCGCATCGTGGTGGGCGAGGAACTGGATGCGCTCTTCCGCCAGCTTGCGTTCGGTGATGTCGCGGTCCACGCCCTGGAAGCCGGTCAGTTGGCCACCCTCGCCGAACAGTGGCGTGGCGTTGGATTCGAGGATGCGATAACTGCCGTTGCGGTGACGCCAGCGCAGCACCACGCTCTGCCAGCCTTGCCGCGTCGCCAGCGCGGCGCGCAGGGTCTCGTGGAACAGTGGCAGGTCTTCCGGGTGCACCAGCTTCAGCGCGTCCGCAGCCAGAAATTCCTCCGCCGTGTAACCCAGGATTGCCGCACCGCGCTGGTTGGTATAGAGGTGCCGGCCTTCGACGTCGATCGACCACACCCAGTCGGCGGATTGCTCCGCCATGGCGCGGTAGCGGGCCTCGCTCTCGCGCAGCGCTTCCTCGGTGCGCTTGCGTTCGCTGATGTCGATGAAGTTGACCACTGCGCCCACCAGTTCGCCGTTGCGGTAGATGGGGTGCGACCAGTACTCCACCGGGAAGCAGCTGCCGTCCTTGCGCCAGTGCACTTCCGTGTCCACGTGCGTGGACTTTCCCTGCAGCGTGGAGCAGCGGACAAGGCATTGCTCCCTGGGGTAGGGGCGTCCGTCGGGATGGGTATGGTGAATCAGCGCATGCACGCTTTTGCCGAGCATTTCGTGCGCCGCATAGCCCAGCATCCTGAGGCAGGCCGGGTTGACGAAGGTGCAAATGCCGTGGGTGTCCACTCCGAAAATGGCCTCGGGCGAAGCTTCCAGCAGCAGACGGAAGCGTTCCTCGCTCTCGCGCAGGGACGCCAGTATCTGCTGCTGGTTCATGGCCGGGTCAACGCTTTCCGGGAGTTCGTCGGCCTGGGGCTGGAGAATGCTGGACACGTCTAGGGAACGATTGATTTGGCAAAGTCCCCATCATAGGGGCAATGCGGAGCCGTGCCTATCGTCCAAAAAGGACTGCCGGCACTGGTATGAAAAGAGGGTCAAGTCTGCCGTTCCTGGCGAAGCATGGCTGCTCAGCCGGCATGGGCGCGCCGGCAAGGCCTGTCCGCAAATTCGCCGAACAGTTGCGCCGCATTGTCGTGCAGCAGCCTGCGCCTCGTCTCGATGGGCAGGGAGTTCGTCCAGGTGCGGATTTGCCTGACCGTCGAGGCGTAGCCTTGCCAGCGATTGAGGCTGAAAGTGTCCACCGCAGCCAGGAACCGGTCCGGATGGCGCAGGAACAGTGCACGCCACTCCGGCAGCAGCTTTCCGTTCGGGGCGATGCGCTCGTCGCGCACCGAGGTGTCGATCCAGAGTCTGTCGGGGTGGCGCTGCAGCATGCTTGCCAGCAGCCTGGGGTCGGGGCGGGTGCCGAGGTGCGCCCACAGCACGCGAATCCCGGGGGCGAGTTCGAATGCCTTGTCCACGACTTCGGCGTCAGCGTGCAGCAGCAGCACCAGCCTGTGCGCCGCGGCCATGCGTACCAGCTCGGCGAAGACCGCGCTGTCCGCATCGGGCGCGAACAGGTGCAGTTCGCCAAGGCCCGCCCAGCAGCCGCTGTCGAGCCGGGCTGCGGTCAGCGCTGGCAGCCTGCCGTCGCGCATCCAGTCAGTTTTGCCGGCTTCGGTGTCATACAGGCCCAGCAGCGGAATCACCCGTTCCTGCGCATGCCGATACAACTCCTGGGCGCGATCCGGCGGGGCGCCGCTGACCACAAGCTGGCTCACGCCGGCCGCATCCAGCTTCGCCATGATGCTTTCGGCTGTCAGGGCCTGCGCATCCTCGGCGGTGTAGTGCGCATGGGCATCGATCATCGGCGTCAGGCCGCTGGCGACGGCCGGGAGCGTGGCGGTTGCAGCCAGTGTCAACAGGACCCGGGCCAGCCCGGGCATGCGCTCAGCCCGCGCCATCCAGCTGCGTCTCCAGACGGCTGCGTATCTGCGCCAGCGGTTGCCAGCCGTGGCTGACGAGATGCAGTTTGTCGCCCTGCTGCAGGATCAGCGTCGGAAAGCCGCGCACACCCGCCTGACGCGCATGGCTGAAATGTGCCTTGACCCTGCCGCGCAGCTCATCGGAATCGAAAGCCCGCATGAATGCGCTGCGATCAAGGCCCAGGTCTGCGGCGAGGTCGGCGAGGATGTCGGGCCGGGTCACGTCGCGGCCCTCGGCATAGAATGCCGACTGGATCGTCCTGTACATGGGAAACGTCAGTTCCGCGTCGAGGCTGCCTGCGGTCAGCACGGCACGGCAGGGTGGCTCGCTGTCATAGACGAAGCCCGCGGGCATGGCGCCCTCGAAGCGGAATGGCTGGCCGCTGCGTGCGTGCACCTCGCGCCAGTGATGCAGGATTTCTTCACGCTGTGCGTGCGATTGCGGAATACTGTCCGAACGCAGCCCGCCCAGCACCAGTGCGATTTTCAGGCGCTGACGATATGTTTCCCGCAGCGTCTCGATTGTGGGCGCGAATCCCCAGCACCACGAACACATCGGGTCGGCGAAGTACCAGAGCAGCGGCGCGTTCATGATCCTGCGGCAAAGCCGCAGACGGGCAGGCGGATTGTCCGCGCCGGGCCCGGGGTTGTCTCAGTTCGGCTTCCCCAGCTTGGCATCGAGTTCCGAACGGATTTTCACAAGCGACTGCCAGCTGTTGCAGATGTGATGCATCTCGTCGCCCTGCTGCAGGATCAGCGCCGGCAGGCCGCGCACGCCCATCTTGCGTGTCTGGATGAATTGCGCCTGGGTCATGGAGCGCACCTCATCCGATTCGAATGCCTTCAGGAAAGCGTCGCGGTCGAGCCCGAGTTCCACCGCGATGTCGGCGAGGACGTCGGTCTCGGTCACGTCGCGCCCATGGGCGAAGAAAGTCGACTGGATGGCCTTGATCATCTGGAAGCCCAGCTTCTGGTCCAGGCTGGCGGCGGCGAGCACTGCGCGGCAGGGCGGCTCGGAGTTGCAAATGAAGCCTGGCAGGGCGGCATGCTCGAAATCGAAAGCCTGGCCGCTGCGTTCATGTACCTGATGCCATTCATGGAAAATGTCCTGGCGCTCGACGTCGGAGATCGGTTCGGTCTCGTCCGGATGCAGGCCGGCCAGCACCAGTTCGACGTCTAGGCGGGGAAGATACTCCTCCCGCACCGCTTCGATCACCGGGGTGAAACCCCAGCACCATGAGCACATGGGGTCGGTGAAGAACCACAGTAAAGGGGGTTTTGCGCTTGCCAAGTTTAAATTGTCCTCAAGTGAGCCGCATCGTCACCGGTTGAACGCCGGGCGGATCGTGCGGACAGTCATTGTTGCCTTGCCGGGGCTACCGGTTTCCCAGATAGTCTTTCTTTCCCAGTTCTACTCCATTATGGCGCAGCATGTCGTAGGCCGTGGTGATGTGGAAAAAGAAATTCGGCAGCACGCGGTTGAGCAGATATTCCTGACCCTTGTAGGTCAGCGTGGTCTCCCCGCGCCGTATGCTGATCTCCCTTTCCTCACTGCCGTCGATCTGCTCCGGGCTGAAGCCGTTCACGTAGTCGATGGTCTTCTTCACGCGTTCGATAAGCTCCGCAAAGGTCTGTTCGACACTCTCCGATCTCGGAGGTTCCGCACCGGCCAGATAGGCGCTGCCGTTTTTTGCCGCGTCGGTGGCGATCTGGATCTGCTTGGAGAACGGGTACATGTCGGGGTAGAAGCGGAAACCGATCAACGCGGCCGGGTCGATTTTCCTTTGCGCGCAATGTGATTCAGCTTTTTCGAGAATCGCGATCAGATTGCTCAGCATGCGGGTGAATACCGGCACCGAAACCTGGTACATCGAAACTGCCATATGGACGCTCCTGAAATTGCCTTGAGGGAGAATGACAAGCAAGCTATACAAAGCTTAGCCTAACACAGGGAGATTCGGCGTTTTGATGGGGATGGCCGCACGCAGGCTGCTCGCAGCATTTCTCGCCGCAATCGGCTGCGCCGTCCTCGCCGGCGCGCCGCCGCTGTCTGCCAGGGTGGCGGGCGGCGACAACTGGTACATGGTCTGGCCCGGCGATACCCTCATCGGCATCGGCGCCCGTTTCGGCGTGGATTACAGGCTGATCGCCCGGCACAACGGCATCGTCGACGAAAACCGGGTCCAGGCCGGCCGCCTCCTGCGCATCCACAATCCCCACATCGTGCCTGCGGGAATCGAACAGGGCATCCTCATCAACATCCCCCAGCGCATGCTGTTCCTGTTCGTCGGGGGCGAGCCCGTTTCCGCCTATCCGGTTGGCCTGGGCAGGCCGGACTGGCCGACGCCAGAGGGCGAATTCCGCATTGCTTCGCAGGAAACGCACAAGTGCTGGGTGGTGCCGGAATCCATCCAGGAGGAAATGCGCCGCGAACAGAAAGCCGTGCGGCAGCATGTGCCGCCCGGCCCGGACAATCCGCTGGGCGCGCACTGGCTGGGCCTGAATCTCTGGGGCTACGGGATTCACGGCACCACCGCGCCTGCGAGCGTCTATCGCTTCCGCAGCCACGGTTGCATCCGCCTGCATCCGGACGACATCGCCGACCTCTATGACAAGGTCGGGGCGGGAACCCGCGGCCGTCTGGTTTATCAGCCCGTGCTGCTGGCTCAGGTGGAAGACGGCCGCATCCTGCTCGAAGTCCATCCTGACATTTATCAGAAAGGCATCGATCCGATGCGGAGCGTGCGGGACCTGGCCGAAATCCATGGCCTTGGCCAGGACATCGACTGGCAGCGGGCGGAAGCGGTGGTTCGGGCGCAGGAAGGCCTGGCGATCGAGGTGGGGAGATTGCCGCCGAACGGGCCACACGCTGAATGAAGCACGTTTGCTATAAACATAAGAGCCGCCGCCGCAGGCGGGCAGAAGCGAACAAATAACGGACCCAGGGGCGCGGTGTGCGTCAGGCTGGAGGAGAGGTCTTTCTTTTTTGCTTATGGAGACTCGGTCAATGTCAGGACTACCACGCAATGCAGAGAACGGCCCCGATGCTGAGGGTGTCACTTGGCGCGGCTACCTTACCCTGGAAGAGCGCGAAGGCATGATCCGTGAAGCGGCCTACTACCGCTATCTGGCCCGCGGCTGCTGCGACGGGCACGATGTCGAGGACTGGCTGCTGGCCGAAGCCGAGATCGATCACGGGGCGTCCGAAGCGCTGAGCGCAATACTGGATCAGCCTATACAGCAAAGCAGCGTGCACGGCCCGGCATCGGACGACAAGCTCAAGCGCGCCGTCAGACAGCATCCGCGCAAAGCCATTCCCCAGGTCGAGGGCATCGATCCTGCTGACGCACCGGACAGGCAATGAGTCTCACCGCCATCAGGCGTCGGGCGCGCTAGCGCCGGGTCGGTCTCTCCGCGCAGTGGATGATGGCGGCATTGCTGCCGCGGTCGAGGCAATGGCGCAGGTCGCCGTGGGGCAGTTGCGTGGGCTTGTACCTGGCGGTCCGTGCCTTGGCTTTGGCCGGTGCGGCTGCCTCGGCAGCGGGGGTGGCGCCGGGCATGCCGTCGGCATGGGCCAGGCCTGCAGCGCACAGCAAGGTGAGGGGGATGAGCCAGGTTTTCATGAGTCCTCCTTGGGGGCCTGTCGGCGGATGGTTGCAGTTTTCTCAATCATAGCCGCACGCCAGGCCGAGTCCTAGCTGCCAGCCCCTTCAAAAGCGCTTGACCACCTTCTTTACAGACGGTTCGTCGCCTTCGCCGATGCTGAAGCCCAGGGCGCTCGCCAGGTTGAGCATGTTGCGGTTGCCGGCCAGCACGTCGCCTTCCATGGTTTTCAGGCCCTTGTCGCGGGCGATGTCCATCAGCGCATCCATGAGCCGGCGGCCAATGCCCCGGCGCTGCCATTCATCGGCCACCACCAGGGCGAACTCGCAGGATTCGCCGTCCGGGTTGATGACGTAGCGCGCGACGCCGATTTCGGTTTCGGCGCCGCCCTTTCCCGTCACGGCGATCAGCGCCATCTCGCGGTCGTAGTCGATTTGCGTGAAGCGCGCCAGCATGGACGGGGAAAGCTCCTGCAGCGCGCTGACGAAGCGGAAGTGCTTGGACTCCGGCGACAGCCCGCGCACGAAGGCCTGCTCGATCTCGGCGTCTTCCGGCCGGATCGGGCGGATGATGAGATCGATGCCTTCCGGCAATTGCCAGTGGCTTTCCAGGTGCGCGGGGTAGGGGTGGATGGCCATGTGCGCGTAGCGCTCGGCGCCGGCCGGCGGGTAGGAAATCTCGATGCGCGCGTCCACCGCGATGGCGCCGGTTTCATCGACGATCAGCGGGTTGATGTCCATTTCGCGGATGTGCGGCAGTTCGCACACCATTTCCGACACGCGCAGCAGCACGCTTTCCAGCGCCGCCATGTTCACTGGCGGCATGTGCCGGAATTGCTTGAGCATGCGCGCGACGTGCGTGCCGCGGATCATGTCCCTGGCAAGATAGCTGTTGAGCGGCGGCAGCGCCACCGAGCGGTCGCCCAGCACTTCCACCATGATGCCGCCGGCGCCGAAAGTGATCACCGGCCCGAATGCCGGGTCGCTGGTCACGCCTACCATCAGTTCGCGGCCATTGGATTTCTTCACCATGGGCTCGACCACCACGCCGTCGATGCGTGCGTTGGGCCGGTTTTCCCTCACCGAATCGATGATCTCTCGGTAGGCCGCGCGCACCGCCTGGGCATTGCCGAGATTGAGTCGGATGCCACCGGCATCCGACTTGTGCGTGATGTCGGGCGAGTTGATCTTCATCGCCACCGGCATGCCCAGCTCGACGGCCAGCAGCAAGGCCTCGTTGGGCGAGCGCGCCACCATGGAGCGCGCGATGGGGACGCGGAATGCCGCCAGCACCGCCTTCGATTCCATTTCGCTCAGCACCTTGCGGTGCTCGGCGAGGGCGTTCTCGATCAGCATGCGCGCGCCTTCCACGTCCGGCTCGGCATGGTGCGACAGCGGTCCCGGTGCCTGCATCAGCAGTTTCTGGTTCTGGTAGTAGGCGGAGATGTAGGAGAACACTTCCACCGCCGGCTCGGGCGTGCGGAAACTGGGGATTCGCGTCTGGGCAAAGGCTTCGCGGCTGGAGGCGACCTCGGTTTCGCCCATCCAGCAGGTCAGCAGCGGCTTGTTGAACTGGCCGGCGACTTCGATCATGGCCTGGGCCACGTCGAGCGGATGAGTCATGGCCTGCGGCGTGAGGATGGTGAGCACGCCGTCGACGTTGGCGTCCTGCATGCAAGCCGTTACCGCCTGGCGGTAGCGTTCGGCGCCGGCGTCGCCGATGATGTCGATCGGGTTGGCGTGCGACCAGGTCGGCGGCAATGCCTCGTCCAGCTTGCGCAGGGTATCGTCGCCCAGTTCAGCCAGCGCGAGGCCGAGGTCGGCGGCGCGATCACTCGCCATCACCGCCGGCCCGCCGCCGTTGGTGACGATGGCAAGATGGTTGCCGGTGGGCCGGAAGCGCGTGGACAGCGCCTTGGCCGCGGCGAACAGCTGCACCACGCTGGACACGCGCACGGCGCCGGCACGACGAATGGCGGCGTCGAACACGTCGTCCGCGCCCACCAGCGCGCCGGTATGCGACAGCGCAGCCTTCGAGCCCGCCTCGTGGCGGCCCACCTTGACCAGGATCACCGGCTTGGTGCGCGCCGCAGCGCGCAGCGCGCTCATGAAGCTGCGCGCCTGGCGGATGCCTTCGATGTAGAGCAGGATGCTTTCGGTTTTCGGGTCCGACACCAGGTAGTCGAGGATTTCGCCGAAATCCACGTCGGCCGTGACGCCCAGCGACAGGATGCTGGAAAAGCCCACGTCATTAGGCCGCGCCCAGTCGAGGATGGCGGTGCACAGCGCACCCGACTGCGACACCAGCGCGAGATTGCCGGGCCGGGCGCCAGCCTTGCTGAAGGTGGCATTGAGGCCGATCGACGGCCGCATCACGCCGAGGCAGTTCGGCCCCACCAGGCGCACGCCATGGATGTGCGCGATCTCCAGTACCTTGCGTTCCAGCGCACGGCCTTCCGTGCCGGCCTCGCCGAAGCCGGCCGACAGGATCACCGCCGCCTTGACGCCGCGCTTGCCGCAGGCCTCGATGATATCCGGCACCGTGTGCGCCTTGGTGGCGATCACCGCAAGGTCGATCTGTTCGCCGATGGATTCGATGTCCGGGTAGGAAGGCTGGCCCTGGATCGAGGCATGGCGCGGGTTCACTGCGAACAGCTTGCCCTGGTAGCCGCTTTCCAGCATGTTCCTGAACGTCACCCCGCCGACCGACTCCGGGCGGTCGCTCGCGCCGATCACGGCCACCGAACGCGGCGAGAAGAGGGGGGAAAGGTAATGCTGGCTCATGGGGCGAGTGTCTGCTTTAATGAATGAAGTTGTCGGAGCCGATGCGAGACCGGTTTTGGCACGTTTTCGGATAGCCTAGCCGAAACCGATTACTTTACGCTACCCGCACCATGCAAACCGCCTACATCAGCCATCCCGCCTGCCTGCTGCACGACATGGGGCGCAGCCATCCCGAGTGTCCGGCGCGCATCAAGGCCATCGAAGACCAGCTTATCGCCTCGCACATCTTCGGTTTCCTGCAGCATCACGACGCGCCGCGCGCGACCCGCGAGCAGCTGGAACGCGTCCACAGCGCGTCCTACATCGACGCCATCGAGGCTGCTGTGCCCGCCGAGGGCCTGGCCATGGTCGACCCCGACACCTGGATGAATCCGCACAGCTGGGAGGCAGCCCTGCGCGCGGCCGGCGCCCTGGTGCTGGGCACCGAGCTGGTCATGCAGGGCATGGCGGAAAACGCCTTCTGCAACGTGCGCCCGCCCGGCCACCACGCCACCCGCAACCAGTCCATGGGCTTCTGCCTGTTCAACAACGTCGCCGTCGGCGTGGCGCATGCCCTGGAGCAGCATGGTCTCGAGCGCGTGGCCATCGTCGACTTCGACGTGCATCACGGCAACGGCACCGAGGACATTTTCAGGCACGACCCGCGCGTCATGCTGTGCTCCAGTTTCCAGCATCCGTTCTATCCGCATTGCGGCGCGGACACGGTCAGCGATCGCATCATTCCCGCGCCGCTGCCGGCTTATACCGACGGTGCCGGCTTCCGCGCCGCGGTAACGGAAAAGTTCCTGCCCGCGCTCGACCGTTTCAAGCCGCAGATGGTCTTCATTTCCGCCGGTTTCGACGCGCACCGCGAGGACGACATGGCCAGCCTCAAGCTGGTCGAGGCAGACTATGCCTGGGTGACGCAGGAGATCAAGAAAATCGCCGCCGCCCATGCCGGCAATCGCATCGTGTCGGCCCTTGAGGGCGGCTACGAACTGCACGCACTCGGCCGCAGCGCCATGGCTCACATCAAGGTGCTGTGCGATATGTGAACGGCGCTGCCCTGGCGCGGGCAGCGCCGACCGAGGCGCTTACTTCTGGAAGTGGGTGCGGGCCTTGTCGAAGGCCTCGCGCAGCGCTGCCCAGGCCGAGTCGGCACCGGCCTTCAGCTCCTTGAAGGCTTCCTCGCTGCTGGCCTGCAGTTCTTTCAGCTTGTCGGTGGCTTCGTCACGCTTCTTGCGCAGGTCGTCCATGCGCATTTCGTATTCGATGGTCAGGTCGGTCTTCGCGCCGCGGGCCTTGTCTTCCCACTTGCCGAGCTCGATATTCCATTCATCCAGTTTGTTCTTGAGCTGCTCTACGTATTCCTTGCGCGTTTGCATGGGAGGTCTCCTGTGGTTGGTTGATGCGGCTGGCCGCATTTCGTTTCGATCTTGTGAAAATTTGCTGCCATTTCGATTCGTGCGGGCATTTACCTGCCGGCCCCGAGCAGTTCGAACGTCCTCTGCGGCATTTCGACCGATGGCTTGCCATCCCGCACCCGTATCGCAATCGTGTCCGTGCGCGAAGTCTCTTCGGTCTTTTCGCCGCAGATCCGGCGCGCCGTCGTGGTGCCGGTGACCAGATACCTGTCCTGCCCGTTGGCTTCGACCCTGGCAACCGCGAAACCAGCCGGGCCGTACTTGCAGGGTCCCTGCGGCGTCAGCAGCGCAGCCCAGCCGCCGTTGAAGGCGGCGAAGAATTCGGCCGGGTCGGCCGCTTTCAGCCGGTCCAGGCTGATGCCTGCCTTGTAATGGGCGACGAACTCCTGCGGCACTGTACCGGGGGCCGATTCTTCGCTGCGCTGCAGGTACAGGCGCTGGAATTCCGCAAGCTGCGTGCGGTCGTAACAGCGCGCATTGTCCAGCCATTTGCCGCTGCCGAGGGCGTTGAAACACGCCAGGACGAAGTCGCCGATCCGGGATTCGGACACCGGGCCTGGGGTGCCACTGGTTTGGGCATGGGCAGCGACCGTCACGGCCAGCAGCAAGAATGCAATACTTGTTTTCATGATCAGTGCCTCGCGCGGTCTCGGAGGTGAGCGTCTGCGGTACGGCATGTTAACGCATCAGGCAAGGCTTTCCGTCGGCCGGCTTTCGGGCCGGGCGCTCGGTGCGGCCGGACTTGCTGCCAGCGCGTCGCAAACACGGTGCCTACAGCGTGCAGGCGTGCCCTTCGGCGCTGCCGCTGGCCCAGAAATCGTGGCCCTTGCTGAGAAACTCGTCCCATGGCAGATAGTGCGAACCGTCGCAGGAAAAGGTCAGGCCGACCACGCCGTTGAAGATGTTGAGCGTGCCGCTCCTGAGATAGAACATCTCGTCCATGAAGCGCAGGTCGCGCAGGCTGTCGAGGATGGGGCGGATCTTGTTCTTCGGCACCACTGCGTTTTCCGGGTAGGGCTGATGCGGATAGATCAGGCAGGTATCGGGATCGGTCAGCGCATCGATGTCCAGGAGGCGGTAGCGGTAGGGGTCGTCGAACAGCCAGATCACCGCGCGGCTGCTGGAAAAATGCAGGATGGCGTGGAACACGCCATGGTCGACCATGAGTTCCTCCATGACGCCCAGAACGGTGTCGATGCTGTTGTCCATCATGCTGCTGCTGCGCGTCTGGTGGAAGACGGTGCCGCGGATCGCGGGGTCACCCTTGATCTGCCGCCAGTAGGTGGGCTCCTCGTAGAGCTTGCCGGTGAGCGGCAGATTGCGCAGGTCGAAGTCGGCGCCGACGAAGCCCAGCACGCGGCCGGATTCGTCGCGCACGATCTGGATCGCGGTCAGTGAGGGCCGTCTGGCGCGCAGGCTGATGTAGGCCTGCGACAGCAGGAAGCCCTCGCTCGGCACGCGCTCGTTCATGTAGGGACGATCGGAGCGGTCGCGGCCGAAATCCTTTTCGATCAGGCCCTCGCGGCTGATGTTGTCGCTGACCTGAACGGCGTCGGTATTGAGCGCGTACATGTACTTGCACATGGGCAGGCTGGCCAGGGCTTTTGTCAGCACATTGTCCAGTTCTGTGCGGTCGTTCCATGCCTTGCTGCATTCCGACGCAGTGTGCGCAAGCGGTTCGCGCAGCATGTCCTTCAAGGCTGCGCGCTGGCGGGCGATGCTTTCCTGCAGCGAGTTGATGGGCGGTTGCATGTTCATGCGCCCAAGTATATCAACGGCGTGTGAAGCTTATGCGGCCTGCGGGGCGAAGCGATTGCAACGAGCGTAAAAAAACCCCGGCATGCCGGGGTTTTTCGTTCAAGCGACCGGGCTTAGGCGGGCTGGATGTTGGCAGCCTGCTTGCCTTTGGGGCCGGTGGTCACTTCGAAGGAAACGCGCTGGTTTTCCTTCAGGGTCTTGAAGCCGTTGGCCTTGATCTCGGAGAAGTGAGCGAAGAGGTCTTCGCCGCCACCGTCCGGAGTGATGAAGCCGTAGCCTTTGGTGTCATTGAACCATTTAACGATGCCAGTTTGCATTTAAGTTTTCCTTAAAAAAATTGCAGTTGAGCCTGTTTGTCAGACTCTGTGGGCACATGCCCGGATCTATCGAAATCAAGGAAAAACCGATCAAACTGATGCCGCATTTGCAACTTGAATCCCACAGATTCCCGCCACAGTACACGGCTTTGGGCAAATTTCCTAGCGTTATTTTAGGGGTGCGTTCGGCCCGGACTCGCGGTGTTTTACATAGATCAGCCGATCAACCGGGAAGCCGGCCTGTCTGGCCTGTGCCACAAGGGAAGCGAGCGTTTTGGCTGGCAATTCCCGCTCACGTGCCAGAATCCACAAATATTCCCTGCTGGGGCCGCTGACCAGCGCATGGCGGTAGTTTTCGCGGTCCAGTGCGATGACGTGATAGCCGCCGTAGAAGGGGCCGAAGAAGGAGACTTTCAGGCTTGCGGTTTGCGGGCCGTCGAGGAAATAGGCACGCCCTTCGACCTCCTTCCACTGGCCGCGCTCGGGGTCGTATCCGCGGTTCAGCACCCGGATACCGCCGTCTTCGCGCGGGCTGTAGGTGGCGCTGACGTCGATGAGGCCGCGTTCAAAGCTGTGGTCCAGTCGGGCGATTTCGTGCCATTGCCCGAGGTAGCGGTCGATTTCGAAGCCTTGTACGGGGGCAAGGCCCTTGGGAATGCCGGTACAGGCGGACAGCAGGAGAAGGGCGAGGCTGGAGGCGAGCAAGCGCAGTTTCATGGCAAGGGGCGCGGAAGCGGCAATCAAGCCAGTTTAGCGTGTGCCGGGCCAAGACAGGCAAGTCTTTGCCGGGTTATACTAACGGGCTAATTTTCAAGACTTTTTCAGTTTTTTAACCCGACTTTACAAACCTGACTGGAGCAAAGCATGGCGATTGAACGCACCCTTTCCATTATCAAACCCGATGCCGTGGGCAAGAATGTCATCGGCAAGATCTATTCGCGCTTCGAGACCAACGGCCTGACCGTCGTGGCCGCCAAGATGAAGCACCTGTCGCGCCGCGAAGCCGAGGGTTTCTACGCCGTGCACAAGGAGCGTCCCTTCTTCAAGGACCTGGTCGAGTTCATGATCTCCGGCCCGGTGATGATCCAGGTGCTGGAAGGCGAAGGCGCGATTGCCAAGAACCGCGAACTGATGGGCGCCACCGACCCCAAGAAGGCCGCGCCGGGAACCATCCGCGCCGACTTTGCGCAGAGCGTTGACGCCAACGCCGTGCATGGTTCCGATGCGCCGGAAACCGCTGCGGTGGAAATCGCCTATTTCTTCTCCACCACCGAACTCTGCCCCCGTTAATTGCAGAACCTGCTCGATTTCAACCTCCCGCTACTCACCGACTGGCTGGCAAGCCAGGGCGAGAAGCCGTTTCGCGCCAGGCAGGTGTTCCACTGGATACACCAGCGTGGGGAGGCTGACTTCGCGCAGATGACGGACCTGGCCAAGAGCCTGCGCGAAAAGCTGATGGCTTTGGCCGAGGTGCGCGCGCCGGCGGTGCTGGCCGACAGGACTTCGGCCGACGGCACGCGCAAGTGGCTGTTCGATGTCGGCATCGGAAACGGCATCGAGACGGTATTCATCCCGGAAGGCACCCCGGGATGCAGCGATGCGGATGCCGATGAAGACAGCTCGCGCTATCGCGGGACGGCGAGCCCTGATGACGTGGCGCGTTACCGCGGCACATTGTGTATTTCTTCCCAGGTCGGCTGCGCGCTGGAGTGCACTTTCTGCTCCACCGGCCGCCAGGGCTTCAACCGCAATCTCACGACTGCCGAAATCATCGGCCAGCTGTGGCATGCGGTGCGCGAGCTGAAAAAAGCCGGCTGGGGCGAGCGCCCCGTCACCAACGTGGTGATGATGGGCATGGGCGAGCCGCTGGCCAACTTCGAGAACGTGGTGACTGCGCTCGACGTCATGCTGGACGATCATGCCTACGGGTTGTCGCGCCGGCGCGTGACGGTTTCCACGTCCGGCATCGTGCCGGCCATGGACCGCCTGGCGGAGCGCTGCCCGGTGGCGCTGGCGGTCAGCCTGCACGCGCCCAACGACGAGCTGCGCAATGAGATCGTACCGATCAACAGGAAGTACCCGCTGAAGGAATTGCTGGCGGCATGCCGGCGTTATCTCGAACATGCGCCGCGCGATTTCATCACTTTCGAATACGTGATGCTGGCAGGCGTGAACGATACGCCGGATCACGCCCGGCAGCTGGCGGGTCTGGTGAAAGACACCCCCTGCAAGTTCAACCTGATACCCTTCAATCCATTCCCGGATTCGGGTTATGACAAGAGCCGTGCCGAGGCGCAGCGGGTTTTCCGCGAAATCCTCCAGCAGGCGGGCTACGTGGTAACGACGCGCAAGACGCGCGGTGACGACATCGACGCCGCCTGCGGCCAGCTGGCGGGCCAGGTGGCGGACAAGACGGGACGGGCGATCAAGCGCCTGGAGAGGAGCGTGGCATGAAAAAAGGGATATGGTTGTTGGCGCTGGTGTTCGTGTCGGGCTGTGCGAACATGGGGGTCGGTACATCGTCCGACTCGACGATGAGCGCACCCGTGATGGAAACCGAAGCCCGCTCGCGCGCCAAGGTATTTACCGAACTGGGTTTTGCCTACTTCAATCGTGGCCAGATGAAGGTGGCGCTGGACGAGGCACGGAAGGCGATCAGCATCGAGAATCGCTACGGCCCCGCCTACCACCTGATGGCTTTGATCTACATGGAACTCGAAGAGGACAAACTGGCGGAAGAAAACTTCCGCAGGGCGCTCGACATTGATCGGCGCGACTCTGACGCACACAACAGCTACGGCTGGTTTCTGTGCACGCGAGGCCGTCATGACGAGGGTTTGAGCGAGTTCACGGAAGCCATGCGCAACCCCCTGTATGACAAGCCCGAACAGGCCATGACCAATTCCGGCCTTTGCAGCGAGCGCAAGGGCGACCTCCGGCAGGCCGAGTCCTATTACCTCAAGGCACTGAAGCTGGCGCCGAATTCGCCCTTGCCCACGATCAAGCTCGCCGGCCTGCATTTTCGCAATGGCAAGTTGAACGAAGCCCAGCGCCTGCTGGCGCGTCACCAGGAAATATCCCCGCCCACTGCGGAGGCGCTGTGGCTGGGGTTGAGGGTCGAGCGCAAGCTCGGCGACCGCAATCAGGAAGCAATCTACAACCAGCAGTTGCGCCGCAACTTCCCGGACGCGCCAGAAACGCAGAAGCTGCTGCGAGGACAGTATGAATGACTGAAGAAGGACTCGGAATCGGCGCGACGCTGCGCGCCGCACGCGAGGCAAAGGGCTGGAGCGTCCAGGAGGCAGGCAGCCGGCTGCGCCTGATGTCGCGCCAGATCGAGGCGATCGAGGCGGAGGATTTTTCCAGCCTCGGGCAGCCGGTGTTCGCGCGCGGTTTCGTGCGCAACTATGCCAAGTTGCTGGGGTTGGACCCGGATGAACTGCTGGGCCGGATGGCCGTCGTCAAGCTGCCCGGGGTGCAGGAGCCGGAAAGTCTGCCATTCACGCCGGATCAGGAGTTCTGGAAATCCCCCTGGGTGCTGGGGGGAATCGCCGCCGTGGTCCTGGCCGTGGCGATACCGCTGGGGCTTTACTGGTGGCTTACCAGCGACGAAGTCGAGCCGGCAGCGCCAGCCGTGGTCGAGAGCCCGCTGCCGCCGCCACCGCCACCCGCCCCGATGCTGGAGAACCCGCAGCCTGACGCAGCAGTCGCTGCGACGGTTCCGGGGCAGGCCATCCCGGAAGCCGGCGCTGATGCGGCTGTGCAAGCGGATGCGGCGGCCGGGCAGGCAGCCGCGCCGCCAGCAAGCCCATCCGCCAATTCGCCTGCCCTCGCTGCGTCTGCGCAGTCCGCCAGCCGCCCGCCAGCCGCGCCGGCGCCAGCCAGCGGACTGCGGCTGCAGTTTGACGAAATCTCCTGGGTGCAGGTGCGCGACAGCAGCGGACAGATCGTGCATTCCGGCCTGAACCCGGCCGGTTCGGCAGTCGAGGTCGCCGGCAAGGCGCCGTTCTACCTCGTGGTGGGCAATGCCGAAAAGGTGCGAGTGATCTACAAGGGCGAGACGATCGACCTCAAGCCTTTCACTTCCGTCAACGTTGCCCGACTGACCCTGAGTCCATGAGCCAGAATCCCATACTCTCCCGCCTCCGGCGCCAGGCGCGCATCGGCCACGTGCTGGTGGGTGGCGGTGCGCCCATCGTGGTGCAGTCAATGACCAATACCGACACGGCTGACATCGCCGGCACGGTGGCGCAGGTGGCGGATCTGCATCGCGCCGGCTCCGAACTGGTACGCATCACCGTCAACACGCTGGAAGCGGCGCAGGCAGTGCCTGAAATCCGCAGCAAGCTCGATGCCATGGGTGTCGATGTGCCCCTGATCGGCGACTTCCATTTCAACGGCCACAAGCTTTTGACCCAGGTACCCGAGTGCGCGCAGGCGCTGGCCAAGCTGAGGATCAACCCCGGCAACGTTGGGCGCGGCGAAAAGCGCGACGAGCAGTTTGCCACCCTGATCGAAATCGCCTGCAAGTACGACAAGCCGGTGCGCATCGGCGTGAACTGGGGCAGCCTCGACCAGGAGTTGGCCGCGCGCATGATGGACGAGAACGCCAGGCTCGCCGAGCCAGCGGACGCCAAGGACGTGATGTTCCGGGCCATGATCGCCTCCGCCCTGCAATCGGCGAGGCGTGCCGAAGAACTCGGCCTTGGGGCGGACAAGATCATCCTCTCGTGCAAGATGAGCGGGGTGCAGGATCTCATCACCGTGTACCGCGACCTTGCCTCGCAGTGCGACTACCCGCTGCATCTCGGCCTCACCGAAGCCGGCATGGGCAGCAAGGGCATCGTCGCCTCCACCGCGGCGCTGGCGGTGCTGCTGCAGGAAGGCATCGGCGACACGATACGGGTTTCATTGACGCCGGAGCCGGGAGAATCGCGCACCAAGGAAGTCCAGGTGGCGCAGGAAATCCTGCAGACCATGGGCCTCAGGGCGTTCACCCCGCTGGTGACGGCCTGTCCCGGCTGCGGCCGTACCACCTCGACCGTGTTCCAGGAACTCGCACTCAAGATCCAGACCTGGCTGCGCGGCCAGATGCCGGCCTGGCGCGGCGTGTATCCGGGCGTGGAAGACATGAAGGTCGCGGTCATGGGCTGCGTGGTCAACGGCCCGGGCGAATCCAAGCATGCCAACATCGGCATCTCGCTGCCCGGCACCGGCGAAGTGCCGGTGGCGCCGGTGTACGTCGATGGCAAAAAGACCGTGACCCTGAAGGGCGACAGAATCGCCGAGGATTTCCAGGCGATCGTGGAAGACTACGTGCGCAGCCATTACGGCGCGGAAAAGATTTGAACAAGGAGGACAAGAGGACAGGAGTTAAGGTGAGGCAGAAAACGGTTTCCTCTTGTCCACATGTCCTCTTTGTAAAAAAGTTTTGGTTGAATAAAGAATGAGCAATAACCTGCAAAGCGTCCGCGGCATGAACGACATGCTGCCGCAGGATGCCGATACCTGGCGGTTTTTCGAGGATACGGTGAAAGCCTGGCTGGCGAGCTACGGCTACCGCGAGATCCGCACGCCCATCCTCGAACACACCGCGCTGTTCAAGCGCGCCATCGGCGAGGTGACCGACATCGTCGAAAAGGAGATGTACACCTTCGTCGACGAACTCAACGGCGAATCGCTGACCCTGCGTCCGGAAGGCACTGCATCCTGCGTGCGCGCCGTGGTGCAGAACAACCTGCTGTACGACGGCGGCAAGCGCCTGTGGTACATGGGCCCGATGTTCCGCCACGAGCGCCCGCAGAAGGGCCGCTACCGCCAGTTTCACCAGGTCGGCGTGGAGGCGCTGGGCTTTGCCGGTCCCGACACCGACGCCGAGCACATCCTGATGAGCGCCGATTTGTGGAAACGCCTCGGCGTGTCGCCAGTGCTGGAACTCAACACGCTGGGAGACGCCGAGGCGCGCCGTCGCCACCGCGAGCGCCTGATCAGGCATTTCGAGGCCAATCTCGACGTACTGGACGAGGACGCGAAACGTCGCCTGCACAGCAATCCGCTGCGCATCCTGGACACAAAAAATCCGGCCATGCAGGCGTTGGTGGAAGCTGCGCCCAGGCTGATGGACGATCTCGACGAGGAATCGCTCGCCCACTTCGACGCGCTGCAGAAACTCCTGCACGATCTCGGCATCGAATACCGCATCAACACCCGGCTGGTGCGTGGGCTCGACTATTACAATCGCACCGTGTTCGAATGGGTGACCGACAAGCTCGGCGCGCAGGGCACGGTCTGTGCCGGCGGCCGCTTCGACGGGCTCATCGAGCAACTGGGTGGCAAGCCCGCGCCGGCCTGCGGCTTCGCCATGGGCATCGAGCGCCTGCTGGCGCTGCTGGAGACGGAAGGCGTGCAGCCGGCAAGCTACGCCCCCGATGCATACCTCGTGCACGCCGGCGAGGCTGCGGCGAGCTGGGCCTGGCAGGTGGCGCGCAGGCTGCGCGAACAGGGGATTTCTGTCGCCATGCATGCCGGCGGCGGCAGCTTCAAGTCGCAGATGAAAAAGGCCGACGCCAGCGGCGCGCGCCATGCGCTGGTGATCGGCGACAACGAGGCGGCGGAAGGCAGGCTGGTGCTGAAGCCGCTGCGCGAGGCGGCGGAACAGGCAAGCCTGAGCCTGGACGAGGCCGTGGATATTTTGTTGCACAGATGAAATTCAGAACAAGGAGGACAAGGGGACTGGTGTAAGGCGATGTGGAAACGATTCATGCATGAAAGGAAGTTTCCGCTTGTCCTCATGTCCTCTTTGTTCAAATAGATAAAGTCAAACCAAGGAAGCAAGATGGCGGCATTCGATCTGGAAGAACAGGAACAACTTGATGCGCTGAAGGCGTGGTGGAAGCGCTGGGGAAATTACGTCATTTATGGCCTGTCTGCAGTGTTGATTGCAGTGGCCGGCTGGCAGTACTGGAAGAACCACACTGCGAAGCAGTCGGGCGAAGCGGCAGCGCATTTCGAAAGCATGAGCATCGCGCTGGAGGCAGGCGACATGAAAACTGCACGCGAACAGGGCGCTTTGCTGGTGGACAAGTATGGCCGCACGCCTTATGCCACGCGCGCAGCCATGCTGGTTGCCAGCATCAACGTGCAGGGCAAGGACATCAAGAGCGCCAGGGCGCAGCTGCAGTGGGTGGTCGAGAGCACCAAGGAGGCGGCGCTGCGCGATGTGGCGCGCCTGCGCCTGGCCGGCATTCTGCTCGACGAGAAGGATTACGAGGGCGCGCTGAAGCAGCTGAATGCCGCCCATACCGATGCCTATGCGGCGCGCTTCGACGACATCAAGGGTGATGTCTACCTGGCCCAGGGCAAGACCGCGGAAGCGCGCGCGGCCTATTCCGCCGCGTATGCCAGGCTCAAGGACGACAATCCGCTGCATGACGTGGTGGAGATGAAACTCGATTCACTCGGAGGCCCTGCCAAATGAATAGCAAGCTGCTGCGTGCTTCGTTCGTCGTGCTGATTTCTGCCGCGCTGCTCGGCGGCTGCAGCACTCTCAGCAGAACCACCGATACCGTGGCCGGCTGGTTCAGTTTCGGCAAGAAACGGGTGGCGCAGCCGGCGCCGCTGGTCGATTTCGCGCAGAAACGCCAGCTGTCGCGCGCCTGGGCGGCGACAGCTGGCGAGGCCGAGCGGGGCGTGTTCGCGCCGGCAGTGGATGGCGGCGCTGTCTACGCTGCGGGCGAGGCGGGGCGCGTGGTGCGCGTCAATCTGCAGAATGGCGCCGAGACCTGGCGCGTCGACACCGGCAAAAAGCTTTCCGCCGGCGTCGGGGCCGGGGCCGGACTGGTGCTGGTGGGCGGCCTCAAGGGCGAAGTCGTCGCGCTCGATGCCGCCAGCGGCGCCAAGCGTTGGGAGGTCACGCTGACCAGCATGGTCGTGGCGCCGCCCGTGGTTCAGGGTGAGCTGGTGCTGGTGCGCACCGGCAACGGCCAGGTGCATGGCCTCGACGTTGCGGACGGCAGCCGCAAGTGGTTGTACTCGCGCCAGTTGCCGGCCCTGTCGCTGCAGGGCGTCTCCGCGCTGGCGGTCAAGGACGGACTGGCCTATGCCGGCTTCCCCGGCGGCAAGCTGGCGGCAATCCAATTGTCCAGTGGGCTGCAGGCCTGGGAAGCTTCGGTCAGCATGCCGCGCGGCGCGACCGAGCTGGAGCGCGTGAATGACGTTGTCGGCGTGCCGGCGGTCGACGGCCAGCGCGTGTGTGCGGTGACCTTCCAGGGGCGCGTGGCCTGCTACGAGCGTGCCAAGGGCGCGCTGATCTGGGCGCGCGAGACCTCGAGCGATTCCGGCCTGTCGATGGACGAGCAGTATGTCTACGTCGTCGACGACAAGGATGCCGTCACCGCCTACGACAAGGACACCGGGCGTGCAGCCTGGCGCCAGGACAAGCTGGCCAATCGCCAGCTGACCGCGCCGCTGTCGCTCGGCAAGTACGTGGCGGTGGCCGACGTGGAAGGCTATGTGCATCTGATTTCCACCGAGGATGGCAGCTTCGCCGCGCGCGCCCAGGCTGACGGCACGGTGCGTGCCACGCCCATCGACATCGGCCCCGGCTTCGCGGTACAGAGCGTAAAGGGCGGCGTGGCCGCGTTCAAGTTGAACTGAAAACTCCACAAGAGGACATGAAGACAAGAGGAAGACAAAGAGAATTTTCCTCCTGTCCTCTTGTCCTCCTTGTTAAGAACTTTATTACTGTTTCTTAGGATTACCCGTGCTCCCTACCCTCGTGCTTGTCGGCCGTCCCAACGTCGGCAAGTCCACTCTCTTCAATCGGCTGACCAAGAGCCGTGCCGCGCTGGTGCATGACCAGCCGGGGCTGACGCGTGATCGCCACTACGGGCGCGGGCTGGTGGGCGACAAGCCCTATGTGGTGGTGGATACCGGCGGTCTCGAACCGGTGGCGAAGGACGGCATCCTGCACGAAATGGCGCGCCAGACCCTGCAGGCCATCGACGAGGCCGACGTGGTGGTGTTCCTGGTCGATGGCCGCCAGGGCCTGACGCCGCAGGACAAGGTCATTGCACAAAAGCTGCGCCGCGCCCGCTGCCCCGTGCATCTGGTGGTGAACAAGAGCGAAGGCATGAACCAGGCCGTGGTGACGGCGGAATTCCACGAACTGGGACTGGGCGAACCGCTGGCGATTTCCGGCGCGCACGGCGAGGGCGTGCGTGAGATGGTCGAGATCGCGCTGGCCCCGTTCGGATCCGGGGCTGAAGAAGCGGCTGCCGACAGCGGCCCGCGCATCGCCATCGTCGGTCGGCCCAATGCCGGCAAGTCCACCCTGGTCAACGCCTTTCTCGGCGAGGAGCGCGTCATCGCCTTCGACCAGCCGGGCACCACGCGCGACTCGATCTACATCGACTTCGAGCGCGAGGGCAAGCACTACACCCTGATCGATACCGCCGGCGTGCGCAAACGCGGCAAGGTGTTCGAGGCAGTGGAAAAGTTCTCCGTCATCAAGACCCTGCAGGCCATCGAGGATGCCAACGTCGTCGTGCTGGTGCTCGACGCGCAGGCGGAAATTTCCGAGCAGGATGCGCACATAGCCGGCTACATCCTGGAGGCCGGGCGCGCGCTGGTGGTGGCGGTGAACAAGTGGGACGGGCTGGACGAATATACGCGCAGCAACCTCAAGCGCGATCTGGAAAGGAAGCTGGCCTTTCTGTCGTTCGCGCGCTTTCATTATATTTCCGCGCTGAAAGGCCAGGGCCTGGGCGCCCTGCTGAAGGACGTCGAGGCGGCCTATGCCGCGGCCATGGCCAAGCTGCCGACGCCGAAACTCACCCGCGTGCTGCTCGCCGCCACTGCCCAGCATGCGCCGCCCAAGTCCGGGCTGTTCCGGCCCAAGCTCAAGTTCGCGCACCAGGGCGGCAGCAACCCGCCGATCATCGTCATCCACGGCAATGCCGTCGGCAACGTGCAGCGTGACTACCAGCGCTATCTGGAAAACACCTTCCGCGAGGCCTTCAAGCTGCAGGGCACGCCGCTCAGGATCGAGTTCAAGGACGGTTCCAACCCCTTCGAGGGACGCAAGGCCAAGCCGCTCACCGAGCGCGAGATGAACAAGGCCCGCCGCGAGAAGCGCTTCCGCCGGCGCAAGTTCGGCGCCGACACCAAGGGTACCTCCAGCTAGGCGCGTCTCACTTGAGCGCGCCTGCTTCCAGGCGCGCTTCCCACAATACCCTGCCTGCGGCATCGCGGCTTTGCATCACCAGGCTGCGCGCGTTGCCGCTGCCTTCGGCTGCAAGCGTGCAGTAGTTGTGCGCGCTGACCAGCGTGCCGGGCACGCGCGCGGGATTCGCGGCCTCGGCAGGCTGGACAGGATGCAGGCCGGAACTGAGCGGCGAGCAGGTGAGTTCGTAGAGCGGGTAGTTGTCCTCGCGATCCAGCCGCAGCAGTTCGGTGTGGTGGCGGTCGCCGGACAGGAAAATCACGCCGTTGACCTTGTTGGCCTTGAGCCAGTCGAGAAATGCCGTGCGCTCTTCCCGGAAGTTGTGCCAGCCCTCGAAGCGCGACAGGTCATTGAGGAACTGGCTGCCGGCGGCGATGAACTTGAAGCGCGCGCGTGAGGCCAGCAGCGCGTTTTTCAGCCAGCGCATCTGCTCGGGCCCGAACAGGGCCTTGCCGGCGGAGGACTGTTCGCGGTCGCTGTCGCGATACCAGCGACCATCGAGCAGGAAGAAATCGGCATCCGCGACGGAAAACGCCGTGAAGATGCCAGGGGCGCCGGGCAGCCCGGCGCCCGGATTGGGCCAGTAGCGGCGGAACAGGTCGAGGCTGGCCTGCTTGAAGACGAAACTCCGGTTGTGGTCGTTGGGTCCGTAGTCGTGGTCGTCCCAGATCGCATAGTGCGGCAATGCCGGCAGCAGTTTCTGCAGGGCGGGATGGCTGCGCACCTTCTGGTAGCGACGCGCCATGCCGGCCGGACTTTCGTAATCGTTCGCACGCAGGTAAATGTTGTCGCCCAGCCAGAGCATGAGATTGGCCTGCGTGTCAGCGTCGGCATCGGCATCGGCGGCAATGCGGTCGTAAATTTCGTAGCTGCCGCTCCAGGCCTTGCCGAAATCGACTTCCGGGTCATGCAGGTGGGCGCAGGAACCAAGGTAAAGCTTGAAATCGCCGGCCTGCCTGGCTCGGGTCGTGAATCCATGGCTTGCATCCAGCACGGTGCCATTCCAGACCAGCCGGTAGCGGTAGGCGGTGCCTGCCGCCAGCCCGGAAAGATCGAAGCGGGCGGTGAAGTCGTCTGCCGCGGCAAGGCTCGCGGATGCCGTCGTCCAGGCGGGCTGCGCCGGATTTTCCGGCGCCACTTCGAGGGCGACCGTCGCCGGCCGGTCGCCCTGCACCCAGATCGTCGCCGTATGCCGGGCGACCGGCCCCAGCATGGGACCAGCCGTTGGCCCGGCGTGGAGCGGCAGACTGAAGACGATGGCAATAAACAGGAGAAACAGGCGCATAAAAAGATTCTCATCCGTCATCGGCGCAGGCTGATTATGCTCTCAAAAATCAGTCTTCAGGATGCAGTCATGAGTGAGCAGGAAATTCGCGAAATTCGTCTCAACCCCATCGTGCCGACCGAGTCGGTACTGGTCGCCACTGCGCGCTCCATGCGCCCCAAGAAAGCCGAGGACCTGGCCCCGCGCGATACGCGCAAGCATGTCGAAACCTGCCCGTTCTGCCGCGGCAACGAGGACAAGACCCCGCCGGAAATCTTCCGCGTCGAGGCCGAAGACGGCAACTGGGCGCTGCGCCTGGTGCCCAACCTCTATCCGGTGCTGGGCGACGACCGCGAGAACGCCAATTTCACCTTTGGCCTGCAGCAGACCATCGATGGCTACGGGCGCCACGAGGTATTCGTCGACCATCCCGACCACGGCGCCGCCGTGCAGGAGATGAGCGAGACGCACATCGAGAAGATGTTCCGCGCCTACCGCCGTCGCATGGGCGAACTGTACGAATCCGACCCGCGCCTGAAATACGTGCTGGTGTTCAAGAATTTCGGCCCTGCCGCCGGCGCTTCCATTCCGCACACCCACAGCCAGATCATCGCCATGCCGGTGGTGCCGGTCAACGTCGAGGCCGAAGTGAGGAACAGCGCGGAGTATTACCACAAGCACCACCGCTGCATTTTCTGCGCGCTGGTGGACGAGGCGCTCACCTTCGAGGCCACCATCTACGATCGCGCCTCCGGCGAGATCCGCCGCAAGGTCGACGTCGGTCAGTACGTCATCGAGCGCGGCGAACACTTCATCGCCATCAAGCCTTTCGCCAGCCGCTTCGAGTGGGAGGTGCACATCCTGCCGCTGGTGCACTCCGCCGAATTTCTCGATACGCCCGACGACTGGCTGCCCGACCTTGCCCGCATCATGCGCCGTACCATGTCGCGTCTCGACGCCGTCATCGGTGGCGCGCAGTACAACTTCTTTTTGCACTCGGTGCCGCATGGCGAGGATGCCGGCACGCATGCGGCCAGCTATCACTGGCACCTGGAAATCTGTCCGCGCACTTCCATCCCGACCGGTTTCGAACTGGGTTCCGGCCTGTTCGTCAACACCATCAGCCCCGAAATCGCCGCTCGCAAGCTGCGTGAAGTGGTGCTGGAGGGTTAGTGCTGGCTTTTCCAGCAAGGCTGTATTATCCAGAAAGTGTGCGCTGTGATAAGGAGCCTGCCGGTCATGAATGTGTCTGCCAACCCGGATGCCGCCGATTTTCCTGAAACGGGCAAAAGCCGCGTCAATCCGGAGCGGCTTTACATACTCTGGAAGCTCGCTACCCGGCATTATCCCAATGATGCGACGCGGGTAGCGGCGATTCTTGCCGAAGCCTGCCGGGCCCTCGACCTCGATCTTGCACTGGTCGGCGAAGTCGCTGGCGACCTGTACCGCGTCAGGCATGTGTGCGATGCAGCGGAACGGTTTGCCGAGGGCATGGAAATGGCGCTCGCCGCCACCCCTTGCCAGAACGTGGTCGACCGACGGGCGACGGTTTTTCAGCCTGACCTCGCCGCCGATCCGGCGTTGAGCGGCTTGTCGGTCGTCTCCCGACTCAATCTGCAGACTTACGTGGGCACGCCGATCCTGATCGACGGCCGGCTATGGGGTGTGCTCTCCTTTGCCGGCGTAACCGCACATCGAGCTTCGCTCAAGCAGGAAGACCTCGCCTTCATCGAACTGGTCGCCAGCTGGATCGGCCTGCTGCAAAAGCAGGCCATGCAGAACGCCAGGCTGGAAAGGCTGGCGTTGACCGACGAGATGACCGGCCTGCCCAACCGCCGTGCCGCGGAGGCGAGGTTGCGCGAGGAAATTTCCCGTGCCCGGCGGCATGGCCAGACCTTCGTGCTTGGATTGGTCGACCTTGATCATTTCAAGTTGATCAACGATCGCTACGGACACCGCGTCGGCGACGAAACACTGGCCAGTTTTGCCAGGGTATTCGTCGACCATCTGCGCAAGGAGGACTGGGTCGCCCGCTGGGGGGGAGAGGAGTTCCTGGTTTGTCTGCATACGGCTGATGTTGCGCAGGCCGAGGCCGTGTTCGAACGACTGCGCGCAACCCTTCAGCATGAGGCCTTCGATACCTCGGTCGGCGCCATTCATCTGACCCTGAGCGTGGGGCTCGGCCAGTTCGATCTGGAAAAGGGCACCCAGGACACGCTGCTCGCCAACCTGGACAGCAATCTGTACGAGGCCAAATCGCGCGGCCGCGACCGCATCGTCAGCAGCAAGCATGGTCTCGGCATGCTGCAGATGGCCTCGCTGCTGAAAGCCGCGGCGAGCGAAGATCGCATCCTGGCGGCGTACCAGCCGATAGTCGACCTGTCGCGGCGCGAGATCGTGGCCGACGAAGCCCTGGCCAGGCTGCAGACACCCACAGGGGAGGTACTTGCCGCGGCAAGCTTCATCGATGCCGCCGAAGGCCTGAACCTGATGGCCGACATCGACAGCATCGTCGCTGCCCAGACCATGGGGCGCTGTGCGCAGAATCTTGCGGCAGGCAGGCTGAGCCCGTGCTTTTCGCATTTCATCAACCTGTCGCCGCAGTTCCTGGCCAGGCGCGACCTGGTCGAAAAGCTGCTGGAGCGCGCGCAGGGGTATTGCCAAAGCTGCGGCGTGGAGATGGGCCCGGTCAAGCCCATCGTGTTCGAGATTACCGAGCGCCAGGCCATCATGAATCTGGACACGCTGGAGCAGGATCTCAAATACCTGCTCGATTTCGGCTTCAGGCTGGCACTGGACGATTTCGGCAGCGGCTATTCGTCCTTCCTGTACCTGTCGCGCCTGCCGATCAGCTTCCTCAAGATCGAGGGCTGGATGATCCAGAACATGCAGCACAACAACAAGGCGCTCAATCTGATCAGGTCGCTGGTCGATTTCTCCCGCAATCAGGGCATCATCACCATCGCCGAGGGGGTGGAGGACGAAGACACTGCGCGCCGGCTGCAGGATGTCGGCGTCGACTGGGCCCAGGGTTACCATTTCGGCTACCCCGAGCTGCTCAGGGCGTCTGTTTCTGGCTAGCGCCTGCGGCTTTTTTCCCGGAAAAACAAAGTGATTCCGCTTTTCATGCTTTCGACTAGAATTGGATGACTTGGCCGGAAGAACCCTTGAAAAATCGCTGGCCAACCCAATAACACAAGAGACAACAACAGGAGAGCCTAAATGGCCGGCAAACCACAACTTCTTCAAGATCCGTTTCTGAATGCATTGCGCAAGGAGCACGTGCCCGTTTCCATCTATCTGGTGAACGGCATCAAGTTGCAAGGGCAAGTCGATGCATTCGACCAGTACGTGGTCCTGCTCAAGAACTCAGTCACCCAGATGGTCTACAAACACGCCATCTCGACGGTGGTGCCGTCGCGCGCCATCAACTGGCAGGGCGGCGAGGACGTAAATTCCTAGCTTTTATCGGTAACCTACTCTGTTTGAACGTCCCACGGGCGGCGAACGCGCGCTGCTTGTCTCCCTCGATTTCGACACCCCGGAATACGCAGAAAGCACCGAGGAATTCCAGCGCCTGGCCGAATCGGCCGGGCTGGATGTCGTCGGATTGATCAAGGGCCGGCGCGGTCGGCCCGATCCGCGCTTTTTTGCCGGCAGCGGCAAGGCCGACGAGATTGCCGCCGCAGCAGCAGAGCACGGCGCCGATGTCGTGCTGTTCAATCACGAACTGTCGCCCGCCCAGGAGCGCAACCTGGAGCGCCACCTGCAGTGCCGTGTGGTTGACCGCGTGACCCTGATCCTTGACATCTTCGCCAGCAGGGCCAAGAGCGCCGAGGGCAAGCTGCAGGTGGAACTTGCCCAGTTGCAGCATCTTTCCACCCGCCTGGTGCGGGGCTGGACCCACCTGGAGCGGCAAAAGGGCGGCATCGGCTTGCGCGGCCCAGGCGAAACCCAGCTCGAAACCGACCGCCGACTGCTGGGCGATCGCGTCAAGATGCTGAAAACCCGCCTGGGGAAACTTTCCCGGCAAAGACAGACCCAGCGCCGCGCCCGCAGCCGCAACCGGGTCAGGACCCTGGCCCTGGTCGGCTACACCAACGCCGGCAAGTCCACGCTGTTCAATGCGCTGACCCGTGCCGGCACGTATGCCGCCGACCAGCTCTTTGCCACCCTGGACACGACCAGCCGCAAGCTTTACCTGCCGGGCGTGGGCGAAGTGATCATTTCCGACACGGTGGGGTTCATCAGCGATCTGCCGCACAGCCTGATCGCCGCTTTCCGTGCCACGCTTGAGGCAACTGCGGAGGCCGACCTGCTGCTGCACGTGGTGGACAGCGCCAGCCCCGGCCGCGATCGCCAGATGCACGAGGTGGACAAGGTCCTGGCCGAGATCGGCGCCGGCGACGTGCCGCAACTGCTGGTCTACAACAAGATCGATGCGACCGGCGCGGCGCCGGGAATCGAGAAGGACGAATATGGTAAACTCCAAGCCGTTCGCGTTTCCGCCAGAAACGGCGCGGGCCTCGATGAACTGAGGCGCGCGCTGGCGGATTTTTTGATGATGGAGCAGCCAGAAGGCGGCAAGGATTCCGGTCGCGCTGATCAGATCAGCCTGACGCTCTGAAACCACAAGATTGCATAAACATCATGGCCTGGAACGATCCCCAGTGGGGCAATAAAGACAACTCGGGTCCGCCTGACCTCGACGAGCTGTGGCAGCGCCTGAACCAGCGCCTGAACGGCATGTTCGGTGGCAAGGGCGGCGGCAAGGGTGGCGGCGAATCCGGTCCGTCGGAACCTGGGGCGGCGCCGTCCCCGCGACTGGTCGGGCTGCTGATCGGCGTGGCTTTTCTGGTCTGGATTGCGACCGGCTTCTATATAGTCGATGCGGGCAGCAGGGGCGTGGAGCAGCGTTTCGGCCAGTACACGGTCACCACCGGCCCGGGCGCGCATCTACGCATGCCCTGGCCGATCGAAGCCCATCGCGTGGTGAACGTGGAAAGCGTGCGTACCATCGAAGTCGGCTATCGCGGAAAATCCAAGAACCTGCAGGAGTCGCTGATGCTGACCGACGACGAGAACATCGTCGACCTGCAGTTCGCCGTGCAGTACAACCTCAAGAGTGCCGAGGATTTCGTTTTCATCAACCGCTACGAGAATGTCATCGACGGCGATGACGTCGTGCGCCAGGCGGCGGAAACCGCGATGCGCGAGGTGGTCGGCAAGAGCAAGATGGATTTCGTGCTGAACGTGGGCCGTACCGAGATCGCGGCGCGTGCCAAGCAGCTCATGCAGGAAGTGCTGGATCGCTACAAAACCGGCATCAACATCAGCCAGATCACGTTGCAGAACGTGCAGGCCCCGGAGCAGGTGCTGGCAGCCTTCGAGGACGTGCAGAAGGCCAACCAGGACCGCGACCGGCTGAAGAATGAAGCTCAGGCCTACGCCAATGACGTGGTGCCTCGCGCCCGCGGCCAGGCAGCGCGCCTGATGGAAGAAGCCGAAGGCTACAAGCAGAAGGTGATCGCCAATGCCGAGGGTGAGGCCGCGCGTTTTGCCCAGGTCCTGGCGGAATACCAGAAGGCCCCGGCGGTAACTCGCCAGCGCCTCTATCTCGATACCATGCAGCAGGTGCTGAACAGCAGCTCCAAGGTCATTGTCGACCAAAAGGGCAACGGCAGCCTGCTCTACCTGCCTTTGGACAAACTGCAACAAATTGCCACCCAGCCCTATGCCAGCGCACCTGATGCGCTGCGCCAGCCGTCGACTTCCGCTGCGCCGGCGGGCGGCCCCGCCACCCTTGGCGGCGGACGCGAACTGCTGGGACGTGAACGGGGAGATCGGCCATGAATCGCGTCGCAGCCATCGCAATCGGCGCCCTGATCGGGCTCATGCTGCTCAACTCCGTGATCTTCACGGTGGACCAGCGGCAGACCGCACTGGTGCGCCAGTTCGGTGAGGTAGTCGAGGTGTACAAGGAACCGGGACTCAAGTTCAAGCTGCCGCTGGTGCAGAATGTGCTCTACTTCGATACGCGCATTCTTACCTCCGATGCCAGGCAGGCCGAGAGCTTCCTCACCGCCGAGAAGAAGAACGTGCTGGTCGATTCCTTCATCAAGTGGCGCGTGATCGATGCCAACCAGTTCTATGTCGCCGTGGGCGGTGACGAGGAACGTGCCGCCACCCGGCTGCGCCAGACCGTCAACGACGGCCTGCGCGCCGAGTTCGGCAAGCGCACCGTACACGATGTGGTGTCGGGCGAACGCGACCAGATCATGAGGCTGATCCAGCTCAAGGCGGACCAGGACGCGCGCAAGATCGGCGTTCAGGTGGTGGACGTTCGCCTCAAGCGCGTCGATCTGTCGGACGACGTCAGTCAGTCGGTTTACGGGCGCATGGAAGCCGAGCGCAAGCGCGATGCCAACGATTCGCGTGCGACCGGTGCAGCCGAGGCGGAAAAGATCCGCGCCGATGCCGACCGGCAGAAGGCCATCATCGTGGCCGAAGCCTATCGTGATGCCGAGCGTATCAAGGGCGAGGGCGATGCCAAGGCCAGTGCCATCTACGCCGCCGCTTATGGCCGGAATCCCGAGTTCTACGCGTTCTATCGCTCCATGCAGGCCTATCGCGAGAGCTTCGCCAACAAGGGCGACCTCATGGTGCTCGACCCCAGTTCGGATTTCTTCAAATACATGAAGAACCCGCGCGCTGCCGGGGGCAACTAATTGGGATTCGGCGAACTGGCCATGGCCTTCGGGCTCATGCTGATACTTGAAGGCCTGATGCCGTTTGCCGCCCCGGCGATGTGGCGCGAGGCATTTCGCCGGGCGATCGAAATGCGCGACGGCCAGTTGCGCTTCATCGGCGCGATTTCCATGCTGGCGGGGCTGATGTTCATGTTGTTCGCAAAATAAGCTCATGCGCGCCTGGCTGCTTCCCGAAAATATCGAAGACGTGCTGCCCCCCAAGGCCTGGAGGCTGGAGGGCGTGCGCCGCGCCATGCTCGACCTGTTCCGCGGCCGTGGCTATGAACTGGTGGTGCCGCCGCTCATCGAGTATGTCGATTCGCTGCTCACCGGTGCCGGCACCGACCTCGATCTCAAGACCTTCAAGCTGGTCGACCAGCTTTCCGGCCGCATGATGGGCGTGCGTGCCGACATGACCCCGCAGGCTGCGCGCATCGACGCGCATCTGCTCGGCCACAATCCCGTCAACCGCCTGTGCTATGCCGGCAGCGTGCTGCACACCGTGCCCGACGGCGTGTATCGTTCGCGCGAGCCGATGCAGCTCGGCGCCGAGCTCTACGGGGTTGCCGGCGTGGAGGGCGACCTGGAAATCCTCAGCCTGATGCTGGATGCGCTGCAGGCGGCCGGCCTCAGGAATATTCAGCTCGATGTCGGCCATGTCGGTATCTATCGCGCGCTGGTCGAGCAGGCCGGGCTTTCGGCCGAATTGGAAGACGCCCTGTTCAAGGCATTGCAGTCCAAGGCTGCAGACGAAGTCGCTGCGCTGTGCGCAGGACTGGATACGGGTATCGGCAAGGCGCTGGTGGCTCTCACCCGGCTTTACGGTGGGGCCGAAACCCTGCAGGCGGCGCGCGCGACCCTGCCGGACGATGCGCGCATCCGCGCTGCGCTGGATACGCTCGCGCATCTGATCGAATCCCTGCAGGGGCGAGGCATCGAGCTTGCACTGGATTTTGCGGAACTGCGCGGCTACGGCTATCACAGCGGTGTGGTGTTTGCTGCCTACACTGGCGGCCACAGCCGCGCCATCGCCCTGGGCGGCCGCTACGACGAGGCCGGCAAGGCCTTCGGCCGTGCGCGCCCCGCGACCGGATTCAGTCTTGACCTGCGCGAACTGGTGGAAGCCACGCCGGGCGAATAATCAAACCTTAGGTAGGAGAAACACAGCATGGCTAAGAATGTGGTCGTCATCGGCACGCAGTGGGGCGATGAGGGCAAGGGAAAGATTGTCGACTGGTTGACCGACCGTGCCCAGGGCGTGGTGCGTTTCCAGGGCGGCCACAACGCCGGCCACACGCTGGTGGTGAATGGCAAGAAAACCGTGCTGCACCTGATCCCGTCCGGCATCCTGCGCGACAACGTCACCTGCTACATCGGCAACGGCGTGGTGCTCGCCCCCGATGCGCTGCTGGAAGAAATCGACATGCTGGCAAAGGCCGGCGTGGAAGTAGCCGGCCGCCTGAAGATTTCCGAGGCCACGCCGCTCATCCTGCCGCATCACGTGGCGCTGGACAAGGCGCGCGAAATTGCCAAGGGCGCTGGCAAGATAGGCACCACCGGGCGCGGCATCGGCCCGGCTTACGAGGACAAGGTCGCGCGTCGTGCCATCCGCGTGCAGGACCTGTTCCACCGCGAACGTTTCGCCGCCAAGCTGGGCGAGGTGCTCGACCATCACAATTTCATGCTGAAGAACTACTTCAAGGCCGAGCCAGTCGATTTCAGCAAGACGCTGGACGATGCCATGCGCATGGCCGAGCGCATCAAGCCCCTGGTCGCCGATGTGCCGCGTGCGCTTTACGAGGCGAACAGGAACGGCGATAACCTGCTGTTCGAGGGCGCGCAGGGCACGCTGCTCGATATCGACCACGGCACCTATCCGTTCGTGACCTCCAGCAACTGCACGGCCGGCGGTGCCTCCACCGGTACCGGCATGGGACCGTCCTCGATGCACTACGTGCTGGGCATTACCAAGGCTTACACGACGCGCGTGGGTTCGGGGCCGTTCCCGACCGAACTGTTCGACGACGTCGGCAAGTACCTCGGCGAGAAGGGCCACGAGTTCGGCGCCACCACCGGCCGCGCACGCCGCTGTGGCTGGTTCGATGCCGCAGCCTTGAAGCGGGCAATCCAGATCAACGGCATTTCCGGCCTGTGCGTGACCAAGCTCGATGTGCTCGATGGTTTGGAAACCCTGAGAATCTGCGTGGGCTACAAGATCGACGGCCAGGTCAGCGACATCCTGCCGGTAGGCGCCGAGACGCTTGCCAACTGTGAGCCCATCTACGAGGAACTGCCAGGCTGGAAGGATTCCACAGTCGGCGTGAAGACCGTGGACGGCCTGCCGGCAAGTGCGCAGGCCTATCTGCAGCGCATGGAAGCCCTGTGTGAAGTGCCGATCGACATCATTTCCACCGGCCCCGACCGCGAGGAAACCATCGTCAAGCGCCATCCGTTCGAGTAATCGCTCTCCTCGGCGGGCAATAAAAAAACCGGGCAACTGCCCGGTTTTTTTGTTTGCTGCCAGCCTATTCCCTGTAGGGCTGGCACTTGATGCTGCCGTCGCCCATGATGGGCAACTGGCCGCCGCATTCAAGCAATTCCTTCGGCGGCTTGTAGAACCACATCTGGTACATCGCGTGAACCACTGGATGGCGAAGGAAAGACCCATCAGCGCGCCGCTGCCGATCACCATCCAGGCAAAGGCCGGCCACATCTTGGTCAGGTACCAGGAGGCGATGTCCATGAGGATGGTGAGGAAGGGCACGATGATGACCACACACTTGATCCACACCGGACGCAGATAGCTGTGCGCGAAAATCAGGCTGACGATGAAAAAGATGAAGGTGATGCCGAACAGGTGGATGTGGGACACGCGCACCAGGGTGGCGATGCTCATGCCTTCGTCCTTCACGATCAGCTTGGATACCTCGTCGTGGCTGGTCAGCGAGGGCAGGTGCGGGTTGGCGGCGGCGCTGTGGCACATGATGCAGCGCGTGTCCATGATGGGCTTGACCCTGGCGTCATAGCTTTCCTTGGAGGCATCGTCCTTGTTGATCCAGTCCAGGATGACTTGGCGCTCCTCGTTCGGCAACATGCTTTTCATCGGGCCGTGCAGCGCAGACTCCAGCCGGGTGCCGCCGGACTGGCCGCTGTAGGCGATGCGCAGGTCGTTCGCGGACAGCGAGGGATTGCCGTCGCGTCCGGCATGCACCTCGAATACCTGGATCATTGCGAACAGGTAGCCCGTGCCCAGCACCAGCAGGGTCATGGTGTACACCATGCGCAGCGACAGCGGCAGGAACTTGAAATGAAGAAAGCTGTTCATGATTGGGGTCCCGGTTGAAGTGACAGGGAATTATTGCTCTTTGGCGCCCTGGTCGATCCAGTCCTTGATGGTGTTCACGTTCTCCTCAGAAAGCGGAGCCTGGTTGTGCGGCATGCGCAGGGAGGGATCTGCCTTGCCGGAGACGAGTCGATAAAGCGTGCTGTTGATGGCCTGGCCGGCGATGACCACAGGGCCGAAATTGGTGCCACGCATGGTGGCGGCATAGGTGTCGAGCAGCAGACCGGATTTTTCCGTGCCCTGGCCGCCGGCCTTGTGGCATTCCACGCAGTACTGGTCGAGGATGGGCTTGATGTCGGCCTGGTAGGTAAGCGGCTTGGTCTCTTTTTGGCCGCAGCCCGCCAGCAGCGCGGTTGCGACAGCGGCAGTGGCAAGAAGCAGAATCGGTTTGCTCGACATGGACATATCCCTCTCTTTGAAGATAAGTGGTTGCTAATGTCTTTAATAAATTAAAGACTGGCAAGTCTTTTTTGTTGCCGCCTGTTCGCGACGGCTTGAAAACGATTAAAGGTGGTGCACGAAACGTGGATGAGACCAGTAATCAGTTGTCTTTCTAGCGCATTGTCCGTCATTTGGGAAGAACTGCGGGTGCTGGCGTGGCATAATTCGGCCACAGAACGAAGAAAAGGCAGCCTAAGCTGCCTTTTCTTCTATATCGGTGGTGCCCAGGAGAGGACTCGAACCTCCACGGTTTTACCCGCTAGTACCTGAAACTAGTGCGTCTACCAATTCCGCCACCTGGGCACGAAAGCCGCGTATTTTAAGGAAAGCGCACAAATTGTCAACGAAGAAATCCGGCCGCGGTCGCGGCAAGTCATCAGTTTTCAAGGGTCTGCGGGCCCAGGACCCTTATCTGGAGCGGGAAATGGCCAATTATGGCCAGCCTTTGCCCTCGCGTGAATTCATCATCCAGGTGCTGGAACAGGAGGGGCGGCCCATGTCGTTCGGGGCCATTGCCGGGCTGCTGAGCATCCGCGAAGACGAATTGCCGCTGTTCCAGCGCCGGCTTGGCGCGATGGCGCGTGATGGCCAGCTGATGCAGAACCGGCGCGACGAATGGTGCCTGCCGACCAAGCTCGATCTCATTCGCGGACGCATCGAGGGCCATCCCGACGGCTTCGGCTTCGTGGTGCCTGACGAGGGCGGTGAGGACATGTTTCTCTCGCCCAAGGAAATGCACCAGGTGCTGCATGGCGACAGGGTGCTGGCACGTGTTTCGGGTGTGGATCGTCGCGGGCGCCCCGAGGGCAAGATCATCGAAGTGCTGGAGCACACGCTCACCAAGGTGGTCGGGCGCTACTACGAGGAACATGGCGTCGGCTTCCTGGTCGCGGAAAATCGTCGCATCAACCAGGACATCCTGATTCCGCGCGAATATGCCGCCAATGCAAAATCCGCGCAGGTGGTGACGGTGGAACTCGTGTCCTGGCCGAGCAAGCATTCCGAAGCGATCGGGCGAGTGGTGGAAGTGCTGGGCGATTTCACCGGTCCTGGCATGGAAATCGAGATTGCGCTGAGAAAGCACGACCTGCCGCACATTTTCCCTGACGAAGTCGAAGCGCAGGCGAAGAAGCTGCCGAAGAAGGTGCTGAAGAAGGACTGGGAAGGGCGCGAGGACGTCACCCAGATTCCGCTCGTTACCATCGACAGCGAAACGGCGCGCGACTTCGACGACGCGGTGTATTGCGAAAAGTCCGGCCGCGGCTGGCGCCTGCTCGTGGCGATTGCCGACGTTTCCCACTATGTGATGCCGGGCGATGCACTGGATGGCGAAGCCTACGATCGCGGCAACTCGGTGTATTTCCCGCGCCGTGTCATCCCCATGCTGCCGGAAGCGCTGTCCAATGGCCTGTGCTCGCTCAACCCGCAGGTCGAGCGCCTGTGCATGGTGTGCGACATGAAGATCAACGCGCGCGGCGAACTGGGCGACTACCGCTTCTATCCGGCGGTGATGTTCTCGCATGCGCGGCTGACCTACACCCAGGTGTGGGACTGGCTGTCGGGTGTGGAAAAGCCGGGCAAGGAGCACAAGGCGCTGCTGCCGCACCTGCAGAACCTGCATGAGCTGTATCAGCTCTTGCTGAAAAACCGCCAGAAGCGCGGCGCCATCGATTTCGAGAGCGTGGAAACCCGCATGCTGTTCGACGATCAGGGCAAGATCACCCGCATCGAGCCGGTTCTACGCAACGATGCGCACAAGCTGATCGAGGAATGCATGCTGGCGGCCAACACCTGTGCCGCCGATTACCTGATCCAGAACAAGCGCCCGGGGCTGTATCGCGTGCACGAGGGGCCGACCCCGGAAAAACTGCAGGCGCTGCGCGGTTTCCTCGGCGAGTTCGGCTTGCAGCTGGAGGGCGGCGACGAGCCGCAGGCCAGGGATTACGCCGCGTTGCTGGAGAAGATAAAGCCGCGCCCGGATGCGCAACTCCTGCAGACCGTGATGCTGCGTTCGCTCAAGCAGGCCATGTACAGCCCGGACAATGCCGGGCACTTCGGCCTGGCCTACGACCATTACACCCACTTCACTTCGCCGATCCGGCGCTATCCGGACCTGATGGTGCATCGCGCCATCAAGGCGGGCCTCAACAAGGAAAAACCGGGCAAGCTGCCGCTGGCCGAGATCGGCATGCACTGCTCCCTGACCGAACGCCGCGCCGACGAAGCCACGCGCGACGTCGAGGCCTGGCTCAAGACCTACTACATGCGCGACCACATCGGCAACGTCTATACCGGCACGGTGTCCGCCGCCACCAGCTTCGGCATTTTCGTCGCACTCGACGAAGTCTTCGTCGAAGGTCTGGTGCACGTCACCGAACTGGGCCAGGATTATTTCCACTATGACCAGGGCAAGCACTGGCTGATCGGCGAACGGACGGGCAAGCGTTTCCGCCTGGGTGACCGTGTCACGGTCAAAGTCGTGCGCGCCGACATCGAGACCAGCAAGATCGATTTCACGCTGGTGGAAGAACCCGTGCGCATCGAACCTGCGGAATCCGAAAAGCCAGCCAGGAAAAGAAAGAACAAGTGATGAAAGAACGCTGGATCTACGGGTTCCATGCCATTCGCACGCGGCTGCGTGCGGCACCCGGCTCGGTCAAGGAAGTCTGGGTAGACGAGGGCCGCCAGGATGCGCGCATGCGTGATCTGCTGGCATTGATGAGCGGTACCGGCCTCACCGTGCGCACGGCCGATGGTGGCCGACTCGACAAGATGGTGGGCGGCGCACGCCACCAGGGCGTGGTGGCCAAAGTCGAGCCGGTGGCCATGGCGCGCACGCTGGACGAGGTAATGGAGTCTATTGAAGGCGCGCCGCTGGTCGTGGTGCTCGACGGCGTGACCGACCCGCACAACCTCGGCGCCGTGCTGCGTTCGGCCGACGCCTTTGGCGCACATGCAGTGATTGCGCCCAAGGACAAGGCGGTAGGGCTCAATGCCACGGTGGAGAAGGTCGCCTGCGGGGCGGCCGAAACCGTGCCCTATCTGATGGTGACCAATCTCGCGCGCAGCCTGGACGAACTCAAGGAACACCGCGTGTGGACGGTGGCCGCGGATGCCGCGGCGGACAAGGCCATCGCCCAGATCGACGCCAAGTCCGGCGTTGCCTGGGTATTGGGCGCGGAAGGCGCGGGCCTGCGGCAGTTGACGAAGAAGACCTGCGACGAAACGGCGCGCATTCCCATTGGCGGTTCGGTGGAAAGCCTGAACGTTTCCGTGTCGGCTGCGATCTGTTTGTACGAGAGTGTCCGGCAGAGGGGATAACGGGCTGTGCGCGCACAGGGATAGGGACTGCGGCGGTCCGCCCGGAAGGCCGCGCCCGGGGCCCGCTGGGACAGGGGCTGACGAGAAATGGCAAATGAAGTTGTAACGCTTGAAGAGGTGGCGACATGAACGAGTATGATGCACGCGACATCCTGCTGGCATCGGAGGAGATTGCCGATGCCGCGACAGTTCAGGCCAGCCTTGATCGGCTTGGACAGGAGATTTGCGACGCACTGCATGACCGTTTCCCGCTGGTGCTGCCGGTGATGGGCGGCGCCATCGTGTTTGCCGGGCAACTGTTGCCGCGTCTGGACTTCCCGCTTGAATTCGATTATCTGCATGTCACCCGCTATCGTGGCAAGACCCAGGGCGGAGCAGTCGAATGGCGCGTGCTGCCGGGAAAGGCAGTGGCCGGGCGCACGCTGCTGGTGATCGACGACATCCTCGACGAGGGCGAGACCCTGCATGCGGTGAAGCAGAAATTGCTGGAGATGGGCGCGGCCCGTGTACACACCGCGGTGCTGGCGGACAAGGAAATTCCGCGCCAGAAACCGATCCAGGCCGATTTCGTCGGGCTCAGAGTGCCCAACCGCTTCGTCTTCGGTTGCGGCATGGATGCCTACGGCCTGTGGCGAAATCTGCCGGAAATACGGGCATTGAAAGAAGAATAGCGAGAGGAATGCATTAATGCTGGGAATCATCGGCGGCACTGGCCTGACCAAACTGACCAACCTTGAAATCACCCGCCGTCAGGTAGCGCGCACGCCTTATGGAGAACCTTCCGGGGCATTGACCTTCGGTCGACTGTGCGGCGCGGAAGTCGTGTTCCTCGCGCGCCACGGCTACGGCCATACCATACCGCCGCACGAGGTGAACTACCGCGCCAACATCTGGGCGCTCAAGGAACATGGCGTCGATCGCATCGTTTCGGTGGCCACCGTCGGCGGCATCAATCCTGAAATCACTGCCGGCAGCCTGGTAACACCGCACCAGCTCGTCGACTATACCTGGGGCCGCACCCAGAGCTTCGTCATTTCCGGCGCGAAACAGGTGACTCATCTGGATTTTACCGAACCCTACTGCCGCGCCATGCGCGATGACATCCTGCGCGCCGCGGCGCAGAAGCAGATCGTTATTCGCGACGGCGGCGTCTATGCAGTTGCCCAGGGGCCGCGCCTGGAAACGGCGGCCGAGATCAACCGCTTCGAGCGCGACGGCTGCGACATGGTCGGCATGACCGGCATGCCGGAGGCCTATCTCGCGCGCGAACTCGACATCTGCTATGCCGCGATCGGCGTGGTGGTGAACGATGCGGCCGGCCGCGGCGCTTCGAAGAACGGCATACACGAAGAAGACATCGAGCGCGTGCTGGGCGACCTCATGTGCCGTGTGCGCGCACTGCTGGAGGAACTCGTGGTGCTGCAGCACCCTGACGCCTGCGCAGTCTGATGGCAGCGCGGGAGATACTGAGGATGGGAGATCCGCGCCTGCTGCGGCTTTCGCGTCCGGTCGAACGCTTTTCCACGCCCGCGTTGCGCGAACTGGTGCGAGACATGGTCGACACCATGCGCCGCCTGAACGGCGCAGGCCTCGCGGCGCCGCAGATCGGGGTGGATCTGCAGGTGGTGATTTTCGAGGTGGCAAACAACCCGCGCTATCCCGATGCCGGCAAGGTGCCGTTTACGGTGCTGGTCAACCCGGAGCTGACTTTGCTGTCGGACGAACTCGAAGAGGGCTGGGAAGGCTGCCTTTCGGTGCCAGGCATGCGCGGACTGGTGCCGCGCTGCACCAGGTTGCGCTATCAGGGCTTCAATGCGGAAGGCGAACCGATTGACCGCACCGTGGACGGCTTTCATGCGCGCGTGGTGCAGCACGAAGTCGACCATCTGCGTGGCATTCTCTATCCCATGCGCATCCGCGACCTGCGCAATTTCGGTTTCACCGAAGTGCTGTTCCCGGACGTTGGCCGGGTCGATGAATGAACCCCATGATTTCAAATAAAAATTCACCGATGAACGGCCTAAAGACGGCCTGATTTTGGCCGCTAACACGCTTGCGGGGCAGTTTCCTTTCCCCTTAACCAATCGAGCAAGCGTGAATCCGGACAATATTTCTCCTGCGGCAATCGACACCAAACGCCTGGTTCACGCGGCGGCGCTGCTCATGACCGTGAATCAGCGCTGGAAATCGCCGGGTCGTGAAAAGCTGCTGGGTGAAGCCCTGGAAACCAGCCGGCAGGTCTGGAAGGACATCCAGCAGGCCCTGTCCGACGAAAGTTCCGGCGTACCGGTAGAGATCCGCAATAACCTGCTGATCGTCAGCGTGTATGCGGAAAGCAAGCTCGAAGAAATCGCACAGTCTCCCGACCAGGAAAAGCTGGCTTCACTGATCGAATTGACCCGCAGCCTGGCCATGAGCCTGCGGGAGTGGCGTTCGGCGGCATAAACAAAAAATAAAGAGCGGAGAATATGGATTACATCAGGATCGACTATCTGGCGGCGGAAGACACCGTCGACGGCATTGGCAAGGGTAGTGCCATCAAACCGAAACGCACGGACACCAAACAGGTGCCGCAGGGAAAACCCAAGACTGACGGCCGCAAGCCGGCCGGCAAGAAGGCCGTGGTGCCGCGCCGCGCGCCGTCGCGCGGCAAGTACATCGACGAGTACGCGCAGCCGGCCTGTTGAGTCAGGCCTGATCGAGCGCGCCGAGTAGGTCACGCTCGAGTTCCAGCAGGCTTTTCGGGTCTCCCAGCACTGCGCCGCGGATGAGAAAGCGGTCTTCCACGCGCTCGCCCAGGGTGTGGATCTTGGCGCTGTACAGACTGACGCCATGCCGCTGGAACACCAGCGCGATACGATGCAGCAGTCCGGTGCGGTCGCCGCAAGTGAGCGACAGCACATGATAGCGGCCGCGTTCGTCGGCGCGTATTTCCACTTCTGGCGGGATCGGAAAATGCCGCAGGCGCCTCGAAGGACGGCCCGCCTGGACCGGTTCCGGCAGCCTGTTCGGATCCAGCGCCAGCGCCAGTTCGTGTTCAATGAATTGCAGGAAATCGCGGTAATGCACTTCACGCTGCCCGTCGTCCAGCACCTGGAAACTGTCGAGCGCGGAGCCATCGCGGGTCGTGTGGATCCTGGCCTCCACCACGCTGAACTGGTTGCGTGCGAAGAATCCGCATACCCTGGCGAACAGGTCGGGCATGTCGGGGCTGTAGACCATGACCTGGATGCCGTCGCCGGCCGGCGAAAGCCGCGCACGCACGATGGGCTGGTCGGGATGGGCTTTTTGCCAGAGCATGCGTGCGTGCCAGGCGATGTCCTGAATGTCGAAACGCAGGAAGTAACTGTCGCCCAGATGCTGCCATAACTCATCGGCTGCATCCGGCGCGATGCCATAGAGGGCGAGCTTTGCCTGTGCTTCCGCGCGCTTTTCCGCGAGTCCGCCGCTCAGCGCGGACTGCCCCGTCAGGCGGGCATGCGCGGCATAGTAAAGGGTTTCCAGCAGCTTGCCTTTCCAGGCGTTCCAGACCTTGGGGCTGGTGCCGCGTATGTCGGCGACGGTGAGGATGTAGAGCGCGTCCAGGTGGCGCAGGTCGCCTGCCCTGGCGACGAAACCCTCGATTACGGCAGGGTCGCTCAGGTCCTCCTTTTGCGCGGTGCGCGACATCGACAGATGTTCCTTTACCAGCCAGGCCACCAGTTCCACATCCTCGCGCGGCAGCCCGTGCGCCCGGCAGAACCGGCGCGCATCGCGGGTGCCCAGTTCGGAATGGTCGCCGCCGCGGCCTTTGGCGATGTCATGGAACAGCGCCGCCAGATACAGCAGTTCAGGCTTGTCGAAAGCCAGCATGAGGCGTGAGGCGAGCGGGTATTCGTGCGAGAACTCGGCGATGGCGAAACGTCGCACATTGCGCAGCACTGCCAGGGTGTGCTCGTCGACGGTATAGATGTGAAAGCCGTCGTGCTGCATCTGCCCGGCAATGCGCCCGAAGGCGGGCAGGTAACGGCCGAGGATGCCGTAGCGCGACATCGCGGACAGGGCCCAGGTGACGCCGGCGGGTTCGCGCAGGATGGCCAGGAATGCAGCGCGATTTTCCGGATTGCTGCGGAAGCCCTGGTCGATCGCGGCGCGGGCGCGCCACAGGGCGCGCAGGGTGGCCGGCTCGAAAGCGCTCGTCGAATGGCGCATGGCGACAAGAAACGCACGCAGGATTGCGGAAGGCTCGGCCGTGAACAGTTCGGACCGGCGCATTGCCAGCATATTGCCGCGCAGCGCGAATTCGGCATCCAGCGGCACGCTGGCTGGGGTTTCCTGCACGAACTGGGCATGCAGGGTGGTCAGCAGGATTTCGTTGGCCAGTTGCACCTGCTTGGCGGCCCGATAATAGCGCTGCATAAGCAGTTCGCTCGCCCGGCGCGTGGCCGTTGCCTGGATGGCGAGCCTGTCGGCAAGCTGGCTCTGGTAATCGAAGGCGAGCCGATCTTCGCGCCGGCGCGCGATCAGGTGCAGGTGGATGCGCAGCAGGTTGAGCGTCTGCTGGATGCGCGCGAGCCGCTGCGCTTCCTTGCGCGACAGCAGCGCCGACCTGGCCAGTCCGCTCCAGCCGGCATGCTGGCCCGCAGCCTGCGCCAGCCAGTGGATCATGTGCAGGTCGCGCAGGCCGCCGGGGCTGTCCTTCAGGTTGGGTTCCAGGTTGTAGGCGCTGTCTTCGAAGCGATTGTGGCGGTTTTTCTGTTCGAGCAGCTTGCCCTCGGCGAAGCGGCGTGCGTTGAAGCGGGAACGGAAGCTTGCCCGGAACGCTTCGAACAGGCAGGCGGCGCCCCACAGTCTGCGCGATTCCAGGAGTGCGGTTTCGATGGTGATGTCCTTGTCCGCCTCGTGCGCGCATTGTTCGGGGGTGCGGATGCTGTGGCCGATTTCCAGGCCGGCATCCCAGCAGCCCTGCACCCAGGCTTCCAGGCACGCGCGCAGATGTTCGTCCGGTTCGTGCGGAATCAGCAGCAGCACGTCCACGTCGGAGGCGGGGAACAGTTCGCCGCGGCCGTAGCCGCCGACCGCGGCAAGGCAGACCTCCTTCGGCAGCAGCGCATCGCACAGGCCGCGCAATATTCCGTCAGCGAGGCGGGCGTGGCGCTGCAGATAACGCTGCGGGTGCGGACGGGCGAGGAATTCGGCGGCCAGGACTTCGCGGCCATGCCTCAACTGCTGGCGCAGCGAGGGCAGAGTCGAGGCTGCCCCGCCTGCCATGGTCAGGCAGCCTGGGCGATGAAGTCCGGCGGGGGAGGGCTGCCGGCAGAAACCGTCAGTACTTCATAACCCGTGCCGGTGACCAGCACCGTATGCTCCCACTGCGCGGACAGGCTGTGGTCGCGGGTCACGATGGTCCAGCCGTCGCCCAACTGGCGGATGTCCTTCTTGCCGGCGTTGATCATGGGTTCGATGGTGAAGATCATGCCGGCTTCGAGTTTGAGGCCGGTGCCGGGCTTGCCGTAATGCAGCACCTGCGGGTCCTCGTGGAAACTGGCGCCGATGCCATGGCCGCAGAATTCGCGCACCACGCTGAAGCCGTGGCCTTCCGCGTGTTTCTGGATGGCATGACCGATGTCGCCCAGGCTTGCTCCGGGCCTGACCTTGCTGATGCCGAGCCACATGGCCTCGTAGGTGATCTGGGTCAGCCGCCTGGCCTGGATCGAGACCTCGCCGACCATGAACATGCGGCTGGTGTCGCCGTGCCAGCCGTCCTTGATCACGGTGATGTCGAGGTTGACCACGTCGCCGTTCTTGAGGACCTTGTCGCCCGGTATGCCGTGGCAGACCTGGTGGTTGACCGAGGTGCAGATCGACTTTGGGTAGGGCACGTGGCCGGGCGGGGTGTAATTGAGCGGCGCCGGCACGGTGCCCTGCACGTTGACCATGTAGTCATGGCACAGCCGGTCAATCTCGCCGGTGGTGACGCCGGGCTTGACGAAGGGGGTGATGTAATCCAGCACTTCAGACCCCAGACGGCCGGCAATGCGCATTTTTTCGATTTCTTCGGGGGTTTTGATGGTGACAGGCATCGTCGGGCAACTGACTTGTAAAAAACCGCATTCTCCCTTGAAACAAGCCAGTTGTCAGTCATTTCAGCCGCGAGCTTCCTGCCTCAGCCCGGTTCTCGCGCGGATTGCGGCCAGGGGGACAGCCCAGACCGCCGGGCATGCGGTGGATTCACGTTCTTGCTAAATTCCTGATGAATCAATAAAATAGCGGACTTCCTGCGGCTCGGGGCTGTCCCGGTCGGGGAAAATTCACACATCCGCATCACAACAAGGTGCGCCGTCCGTCGAGGTCGGCGCTTTGCGGGTGGAGGCTCAACCTTCGAAAGGAATTAGTATGTCCGTGACCATGCGTCAAATGCTGGAAGCCGGTGTGCATTTCGGCCACCAGACCCGTTACTGGAATCCCAAGATGGCCCCGTTCATTTTCGGCCATCGCAACAAGATCCACATCGTCAACCTGGAAAAGACCCTCCCGATGTTCGAGGAGGCGACCAAGTTCGTGCGCCAGCTGGCCTCCAACAAGGGCACCATCCTGTTCGTCGGCACCAAGCGCCAGGCGCGCGAGATCGTCGGCGAGGAAGCCACCCGCGCCGGCATGCCTTTCGTCAACCACCGCTGGCTGGGCGGCATGCTGACCAACTTCAAGACCGTCAAGCAGTCGGTCAAGCGCCTGAAGGACATGGAAGCTGCGCTGGCCGAGGCCGGCAAGCTGTCCAAGAAGGAAGCCCTGCTGCTGCAGCGTGAAGCCGACAAGCTCAACCGCAGCCTCGGCGGCATCAGCGACATGAACAACCTGCCCGACGCCATCTTCATCATCGACGTCGGCTACCAGAAAGGCGCCATCACCGAGGCCGGCAAGCTGGGCATCCCCGTGATCGGCGTGGTTGACACCAACAACAGCCCGGATGGCGTGGATTACGTGATCCCCGGCAACGACGACTCCAGCCGCGCCATCCGCCTCTATGCCCGCGGCGTGGCCGATGCGGTGCTGGAAGGCCGCGCCCAGGTGATCCAGGAGCTGGTCGGTGAAGGCGACGAGGAATTCGTCGAGGAAAGCGGCGAAGAAACGCCGGCGGCCTGATCGCCCTCGTGGACATGGAGAGGGGCGAAAGGCCCCTCTTTTCATATCTGACAAATAGTTTTAGCTAGGAGCAAGAAATGGCGGAAATTACCGCAAGCATGGTGAAGGATCTGCGTGACAAGACCGACGCGCCCATGATGGACTGCAAGAAGGCGCTGACCGAAGCCGCCGGCGACATGGACAAGGCCGAGGAAATTCTGCGTGTGAAATTCGGCAGCAAGGCCACCAAGGCCGCGGGCCGCATCGCCGCCGAAGGCGTGGTCGGCATCTACATCAGCCCCGATGCCAAGCTCGGCGCCATGATCGAAGTCAACTGCGAAACCGACTTCGTGGCCAAGAATGACGACTTCCTGGGCTTCACCAAGTCGCTGGCCGAAATGGTCGCGAAGAACAAGCCTGCCGACGTCGCTGCGCTGTCCGCCATGGACATGGGCGGCAAGAGCGTCGAGGAAGTGCGTACCCAGCTGGTCGGCAAGATCGGCGAGAACATGAGCCTGCGCCGCTTCGTGCGCATTGATGCACAGGGCCGCCTGGCCAGCTACGTGCACGGCGGCTCCAAGATCGGCGTCATGGTCGACGTGGTCGGCGGCGACGATCAGCTGGCCAAGGACATCGCCATGCATGTGGCCGCGTCCAAGCCGGTGTCGCTGTCGCGCGAGCAGGTGCCGGCAGAATTGATTGAAAAGGAGCGCGCCGTCGCCCAGCAGAAGGCCGCCGAATCAGGCAAGCCCGCCGACATCGTCGCCAAGATGGTGGAAGGATCGGTCGCCAAGTACCTGAAGGAAGTGACCCTGCTGGGCCAGCCCTTCGTCAAGGACGACAAGCAGACCATCGAGCAGCTGCTGAAATCCAGGGGCGCCTCGGTCGCAGGCTTCACCCTCTACATCGTGGGCGAGGGCATCGAGAAGAAGAAGGACGATTTCGTCGCCGAAGTGATGGCGCAGGCTGGCAAGGCTTGAGCCGTAGCAGTCGATGATGCTGCAGCCCCTTTGCAAGCGCATTCTGCTTAAGCTCTCCGGCGAGGCCCTGATGGGGCCGGAGACCTTCGGCTACCATGCCGAGACCATGGCCGGCATCGTCGCCCAGATCAAGGAAGTGCATGAGCTGGGGGTCGAGGTGGGCATCGTGGTCGGCGGCGGCAACCTGTTCCGCGGCGCTACCGGTGCGTTGGGCGGCATGAACCGCGCCACAGCCGATTCCATGGGCATGCTGGCCACGGTGATGAACGCGCTGGCGCTGAAGGATGCGCTGGAAGCTGCAGGCCTCGATGCGCGGGTGCAGACTGCGGTCAGCATCGGCCACGTCGGCGAGCCTTTCGAGCGGGATGCCGCGGTACGGCACCTGCAGGCCGGTTGTGTGGTGATCTTCGGCGGCGGCACCGGCAATCCGTTCTTCACCACCGATACTGCCTCGGCCTTGCGCGGCGCAGAAATCGGCGCCGACCTCATGCTGAAGGCGACCAAGGTGGACGGCGTCTACACCGCCGATCCCAAGAAGGACCCCAAGGCGACCCGCTTCGATACGCTGAGCTTCGACGAGGCCATTGCCAGGAACCTCGGCGTGCTCGATACCGCGGCATTCGCCCTGTGCCGCGAGCAGAAGCTGCCGCTCGCCGTGTTCAGCATCTTCAAGCCCGGTGCGCTGAAAAGAGTCGTCATGGGCGAAAACGAAGGCACGCGAGTAACCGTCTGAACTAGCCGCTCTAGGCTGTCAATTCAAGGAGACAAGTCATGGCCGACCAAACCATAGCGGACGTGAAAAAATCCGCCGAACAGAAAATGCAGAAATCAGTCGAGGCGCTGAAGACCGACCTCGGCAAGGTGCGTACTGGCCGCGCCCATACCGGCATTCTCGACCATGTCATGGTCGACTATTACGGCAGCATGGTGCCGATATCCCAGGTTGCCAACGTTACGCTGATCGACGCGCGCACCATCGGCGTGCAGCCATGGGAGAAAAACATCGCGGGCAAGGTGGAAAAGGCCATCCGCGACTCTGATCTCGGCCTCAATCCCGCCAGCCAGGGCGACATGATCCGCGTGCCCATGCCCATGCTGACCGAAGAACGCCGCCGCGACCTCATCAAGGTGATCAAGGGCGAGGGCGAGAACGCGCGCGTCGCCGTGCGCAACGTGCGCCGCGATGCCAACACCGCGCTGAAGGACATGGTCAAGAACAAGGCCGCCAGCGAGGACGAGGAGCGCCGCGCCCAGGACGAGGTCCAGAAGCTGACCGACAAGTACATCGCCGAAATCGACAAGCTGCTGCAGACTAAAGAAGCCGATCTCCTGGCAATTTAGCGTGTTGTCGGAAATATGGCGCAAGGCCATGACCTTCAAGAGCACAACCACTGCGATCCCTGAAGTACGTGCCACGCCGCGCCACATCGCCATCATCATGGATGGCAATGGTCGTTGGGCAAGGCAGCGCATGCTGCCCCGCGTAGCCGGCCACAAGCGCGGCGTGGAGTCGGTGCGCGCGACCGTCCGCGCCTGCATTGAACGCGGCGTCGAGCACCTGACGCTGTTTGCCTTCAGTTCCGAGAACTGGCGACGTCCCGCAGCCGAGGTCGACACGCTGATGGAACTGTTCGTGCTTGCGCTCGAGCGCGAGGTCGACAAGCTGCATCAGAACGGCGTGCGCCTGCGCATCGTGGGCGATCTCGAACGCTTCGGGCCGCGTCTCAACAAGCTTATCAGCGAAGGCGAAGTGCAGACCCGCGGCAATGAACGCCTCACGCTCAACATCGCGGCCAACTATGGCGGCCGCTGGGACATCCTGCAGGCGGTAAATCGCCTGCTTCGGGAACGCGGCACTGACGAACCCGTCTGCGAGGCCGATCTCGCCAGCCGGCTGTGCCTCGCCGATGCTCCCGAACCGGACCTGTTCATCCGCACCGGCGGCGAGCAGCGCATCAGCAACTTCCTGTTGTGGCAACTCGCCTACACTGAACTTTATTTCACCGATACGCTGTGGCCGGATTTCGATGCCGCTGCGCTGGACGCGGCGATCGAATCCTATCGCAGGCGCGAGCGGCGCTTCGGCCGCACCAGCGAGCAGTTGTCGCAAAACACTGCGGCGGCAGAAACCCTGGTGAAGCCATGAACCGGCTGTCTACCGCCGTCCTGCTGCTGGCGGTTTTCATCCCTGCGCTTTTTTTCGCGCCGGCCGTGCTGTGGGCCTTGCTGATCGCGCTGGTTGCCGGCGCCGCAGCCTTCGAATGGGCGCGCATCTCTGCTTTCCCGTCGTTTTTGCCATTGATGTACGCCATCGGCATGGGCATCCTGGCAGTGATCATCTACCTGATGCCGCAGCAGGCCGGCGCCATGCTGGTTCTGTATGCCATGGCCGCCGTGTTCTGGGGGCTGGTGGCGCCCCTGTGGCTCGCCGGGCGCTGGCATGGCACGGGTTTCTTCGTGCGGGCGCTGGTCGGCACACTGGTCATCCTGCCGGCCTGGGCGGCGATCGTGGCCTTGCGCGAGCACAGCCCGTTGCTGCTGCTGGGCGTGATGGCGCTGGTGTGGATCGCCGATAGCGCGGCCTATTTCGCGGGCCGCCGCTTCGGCCGGCACAAGCTGGCGCCGGGAATCAGCCCGGGCAAGTCCTGGGAGGGCGTGGCCGGCGCGGCACTGGCACTGGCCTTGTACGCTTCCGCCATCAGTGCCGCCATTCATGGCCTGCGCGTTCCCGGTGCGCTGCTGCTGGCGGCGGCGCTGCTGTATTTTTCCATCCTCGGCGATCTGTTCGAGTCCTGGATGAAGCGCGTGGCCGGGGTCAAGGATAGCGGCACCCTGTTGCCTGGACATGGCGGCGTGCTCGACCGCATCGACGCCCTGTGCGCGGCGCTGCCGATCGCCGCCGGCATCCTGTATTTCGCTCACTGGATATGACGAAACAGACCCTGACCATCCTCGGCGCGACCGGCACCATCGGGGTCAATACCCTGGACGTGGTGGCTCGCCATCCCGAGCGTTTCGAGGTGTTCGCGCTGACCGGCGCGACCCAGACCGACAAGCTGTTCCGGCAGTGCCTGCAGTTTCGCCCGCGCTACGCGGTGATGACCGAAGCGTATGCGGCCGACGCGCTGCGCGAAAACCTGCGTGACGCAGGCAGCGCGACCGAGGTGCTGGCCGGCAGCGCGGCACTCGACGAAGTGGCGACCGCGCCCGAAGTCAGCACCCTGATGGCGGCCATCGTCGGCGCTGCCGGCTTGCCGGCGACGATCGCCGCGGCGCGCGCCGGCAAGCGCATCCTGCTGGCCAACAAGGAAACCCTGGTGGTGTCCGGCCAGTTGTTCATGGACGCCGTGCACGAAAACGGCGCCGAACTGTTTCCCATCGATTCCGAGCACAGCGCCATTCACCAGTCGCTGCCGGCGGGATTCGAGGGCGATCTCGATGCGGCCGGTGTGAAGGCCATCTGGCTCACGGCCTCCGGCGGACCCTTCCGCACCTGGAGCAGGGAGCAGATGGCGAACGTCACGCCCGAGCAGGCGGTAGCTCACCCCAACTGGGTGATGGGCAAGAAAATCTCGGTCGACTCCGCCAGCATGATGAACAAGGGCCTGGAAGTGATCGAGGCGCGCTGGCTGTTCAACGCGCAGGCCGAGCAAATCCGCGTGCTGGTGCATCCGCAAAGCATCATCCATTCCATGGTCGAATACCGTGACGGCTCGGTCATGGCGCAGCTGGGCACGCCCGACATGCGCACCCCGATCGCCTATGGCCTGGGCTTCCCCGAGCGCATCGATGCCGGCGTCTCGGGGCTGGAACTGATGGGCAGCCAGTTGCAGTTCGAGGCGCCGGACATGCAGCGCTTCCCCTGCCTGCAACTCGCTTTCGACGCGTTGAAGAGCGGCGGCTACGCGCCGGCGGTGCTGAATGCAGCCAACGAAGTGGCGGTCGATGCCTTCCTCAACCGCCGCTGCAGCTTTGCCGACATCCCCCGTGCCATCGCACATGCGCTGGCGCAGCTTCCCGCTTCCAGTCCGGCTGGCCTGGGTGATCTGCTGGATGCCGACCGCCGCGCCCGTGCGCAGACGGACGAATTCCTCGCCACCAGAGCGACCATCGGCACATGACGACCCTGCTGGCGTTTCTGGTGGTGATTTTCGTGCTGGTGATCGTGCACGAGTACGGTCACTACCTTGCCGCCAGGCTGTCCGGAGTCAAGGTACTGAAATTTTCCATCGGCTTCGGCAAGCCGCTTTTCGTCAAGCGCATGGGCCGGGACGGCACCGAGTGGGCCATCAGCGCGCTGCCTCTGGGCGGCTATGTGAAGATGCTGGATGAACGCGAAGGCGGGGTCGACGGCAGCGAGGCGCACCGCGCTTTCAACCGAGCCACGGTCTGGCGCCGCATCGTCATCGTCTCGGCCGGACCCCTGGCCAATTTCCTGCTTGCCATCGTCGTATTCTGGGGCCTGCTGATGCATGGCATTCCCGCCATCAAGCCGATCATCGGCGAGCCCGGCCAGGGCACGCCCGCGGCCGTGGCCGGGCTGCGTGACGGCGACGAGATCGTGCGCGTTGGCGACGATGGCGTGCGCACCTTCGGGGACCTGAGGCTGACGCTGGTGGAGGCCGCGGCAAAAAAGGCCAGAATCGAAATCGAGCTGACCAACGGAGAAGTGCGTGAACTGGATTTGAGCAGCCTGTCGGAAACCTATTTCGAGGGAGATGGCAGGGTGCTGGGCGTGCAGCCTTACATGCCGCCCCTGTCGCCTGTGATCGGACGACTGGAACCCGGCGGCGCCGCGGAGCAGGCCGGACTCAAGGCCGGCGACCGCATTCTGTCCGTGGATGGGCAGGCGGTTGTCCGCTGGCAGGATTTTGCCCAGTACGTGCGCGGACGCGCTGGGACGGAAATCGAACTGCAGGTCGAATCCGCTGCGGGGCAGCGGGCCGTGCGCCTGACCCCGGCCACCCTGACCGAACAGGGACAGCAGATCGGCAGAGTCGGCATCGGGCCGGAAATCGACCCGGCCTTGTTCGCCAGCCTGCAAACCGAGGAACGCTATCCGCCCTTGCAGGCGCTCGGGCAGGCTGCGGTAAAGACCTGGGACAGCGCCATTCTCAGCCTGGAAATGCTGGGCCGCATGGTGCTGGGGCAGGTGTCCTGGCGCAACCTGTCGGGGCCGGTGTCGATCGCCGACTATGCCGGACAGAGCGCCGAGCAGGGCTGGCTGAGTTTTGTCGGCTTCCTGGCCATCATCAGCATCGGCCTGGGGGTGATCAACCTGTTGCCGATTCCCCTGTTGGACGGTGGACATCTAATGTATTATTTCGTCGAGGTTTTTCGGGGGAGGCCCGTCTCGGAACAGGTCATGGAACTGGGCGCGCGGATCGGCATGGCTATTATTGGCGCCATGATCTTCCTGGCCTTGTACAACGATGTGCTCCGCTTGTTGAATGAGTGAGTCAAAAATGAAAAAACGCATCACTTCGGCAGTCGTCCTGGCCCTGTTGTCGGCCTCTGCGCTGGCAGTCGAGCCGTTCACCATCCGCGATATTCGTGTCGAGGGGCTGCAGCGTACCGAGGCGGGATCGGTGTTCAGCTACCTGCCGGTCAAGGTGGGCGACACCTTTACCGACGAAACCGCCGTCAGCGCCATCAAGGCGCTGTACGCAACCGGCTTCTTCAAGGACGTCAAGCTGGAAGCGCAGGATGGCGTGCTGATCGTGGCGGTGGAAGAGCGGCCCTCGATCGCCAAGCTGACCATGTCCGGAATCAAGGAGTTTTCCGAGGAAGAACTCAAGGCCGGCCTCAAGCAGACCGGCCTGGCCGAGGGCAGGGTGTTCGACAAGAGCATGCTCGACCGTGCCGAGCAGGAATTGAAGCGCCAGTACTACAACCGCGGCCTCTACTCGGTGCAGGTGGTGACCACGGCCACGCCGCTCGAGCGCAACCGCGTCGCGCTGCAGTTTGACGTGGTCGAAGGCGAGGCCGCCAAGATCCGGCAGATCAACATCGTCGGCAACAAGACCTTCAGCGAAAAGAAGCTGCTTTCCCAGTTCGGTTCGTCGACGCCCGGCTGGCTGTCCTGGTATACCAAGGACGACCAGTACTCCAAGACCAAGCTCTCCGGCGACCTCGAGGCACTGCGCTCGTTCTACCTGAACCAGGGTTACCTGGAATTCAGCATCGATTCCACCCAGGTGACCATCAGTCCCGACAAGAAGGACATCTTCATCACGGTCAACGTTACCGAGGGTCCGAATTACACCGTTTCCGACATCAACCTGGCCGGCCAGATGCTGGTCCCGGAAGACGAGTTGCGCAAGCTGATCACTATCAAGCCGGGCGAGGTGTTCTCGCGCGAGAAGCTCACCGAGTCCACGCGCAAGATCGGTGACCGCCTCGGCAACGAGGGCTATGCCTTCGCCAACGTCAATGCCGTGCCGGAACTGGACAAGGAAAAGCACCAGGTCGCCTTCACACTGTTCGTCGATCCGGGCCGCCGCGTCTATGTCAACCGCGTGAACGTGGCCGGCAATACCAAGACCCGCGACGAAGTCATCCGCCGCGAAGTCCGCCAGATGGAGGGCGGCTGGTACAACGCCGAAAAGATCAATCTTTCGCGCAACCGCCTGAACCGCCTCGGCTATTTCAACGACATCAACATCGAGACTCCGGCCGTTTCCGGCACCACCGACCAGGTCGACGTGAACATCGGCGTGTCCGAAAAGGCGACCGGCAACATCCTGCTGGGCGCGGGCTTCTCCTCGTCCGAAGGCCTCATCCTGTCCGGCTCGATCAACCAGGCCAATGCCTTCGGCAGCGGCAACCGCCTTTCCGCCCAGATCAACAGCGGCAGCGTGAACACCGTGTATTCGCTGTCCTTCACCAATCCCTACTACACCATCGACGGCATCAGCCTCGGCTACGACGCGTATCGCCGCGACGTGGATGCCTCCTCGCTTGACGGCGTCGGCGAGTACGAGTCTTCCACCATGGGCCTGGGCATGCGTTTCGGCCTGCCGCTCAACGAGAAAGACACGCTGTTCCTCGGCGCGGCCGTCGAACAGCTGCAAATCTCCACCACGGCGAAGAGCCCGATCAAGTACCAGAACTTCGTCGCCAAGCATGGCGATACCAACAACACCCTGCGGCTGGATGCCTCACTCGCGCGCGACACCCGCGACAATTACCTGTTCCCGACCAGCGGCATGATGCAGCGCGCCGCGCTCGAATTCGGCGCACCGCCCGGGGACCTCCAGTACTACAAGCTGTCGCTGCAGCACCAGCAGTATTTCCCGCTGAGCAAGGACTTCACGCTCATGGTGAACGGCGAGGTCGGCTACGGCGGCGGGCTGGGCAACAGCGAACTGCCTTTCTACCGCAATTTCTTCGTCGGCGGCGTGAGCTCGGTGCGCGGCTTCGCCTCCGGCACGATCGGCCCCAAGGAAATCGATGTCGATGGCGACGTCGTAGCCCTGGGCGGCGACACCAAGTTCGTCGGCAATGTGGAGTTGTACTTCCCCATGCCCGGCATCAAGGACAATTCGGTGCGGCTGTCTACCTTCTTCGATGCCGGTGCGGCGTTCGGAACTGGCGCCAGCCAATACGGGTCAAACAAGCTCGGCTTTGAAGACATGCGCTTCTCGGCCGGCGTCGGGCTGGCCTGGAACTCCCCGCTGGGGCCGCTGAAGTTCAGCCTCGCCTACCCGATCAATTCCAAGGATTACGATGAAACTGAGGTATTCCAATTCAGCATGGGTACGACCTTCTGATTGGATGCGTGTGGAGCGGTAATGA
>VFQO010000225.1_pt1 | contig 71187 bp, 69 predicted proteins | sample 3512331 | NCBI WGS metagenome assembly VFQO01 (sample SAMN10412371, study PRJNA504923) | tailings metagenome | isolation source: Replicate 3 from Balatoc abandoned mine | place: Philippines: Itogon, Benguet | collected 2017-08-28 | reverse complement strand
GGACCGGGCGCCGTCGCCCACATGTCCCTTCATCAAAAACCAACAATGTCAAAGAACCACCAGACAGTAATAGCGGACAGCGCTTCGTTCCCCGATTTATACCGGGGGACCGGCTATCCGCATATGTCGGCGACCGAACGATGTTGCAGTGACAGTCGAAACCGTCAGCGCCGCGTCGGTGAAGCCCCTCTATGACCACACAACGATTCGGTCAACACCCTTCTGCAACTTTATTTCAGAAGGGCGCAAGAAGCGCAGAATTCCGCCACTTTTTTCCAACATCCGCCCCATTCCTGCCCCTCTGAGATGGGGTAAATGACCACCTTCAGGCATCGAATCCGGGTGAATCAGCCCTTGAATCGGACAGCTCGCCTCTTCAGCCGGCTTCAGCCTTTGTTGGATCACAGGGGACCAGCGATTCATCCCGGCCTGCGCCCGAACCCTGTCTTGTCCGATCCTTTCCGGCCCTGTTGGGGTGCTTGTGCTATAGTGGTAGGATCGCAGTCACCGGCCCGGGCCTTCGCAATGTCCGCCGGATGGGAGACAGACTGGATGCCCGCGCGAATCCCCCTCTCGGCCATTGCGCTTGTCTGCGCCGCCAGTGCCGCTGCCGAATCTCCGACGCCCCCGCCCGCGGTCACGGCCGGGCAAATCAGCACGCAAGCCGAAATCATCGCGCTGGAGGAAGAACGCCACAACCGGCTTACCCTGCCCGTCTTGGTTGAGGGCACCGGTCCCTTTGCCTTCATGATCGACACCGGCAGTCAGGCGACGGCGATCACGCATGAAGTCCGCTCCATCGCCAACCTCGTCCCTGCTGGCCGCGCTGTGCTGGTTGGCATGGCCAGCCGCCGCGAGGTCGAACTGGCGAATGTCGGGCGCATCGAGTTCGGCACCAACAGCTATACCAACTTCGCCGCCCCGGTGCTCGACCGCGAGCATGTGGGCGCAGACGGCATCATCGGCCTCGACGCGCTCCAGGACTTCCGGGTGCTGATCGACTTCCGCAAGGCCACCATCAGTGTCGAGGATGCCAGCGCCAAGGAACGGCGCGGCGGGTACGAGATCGTGGTGCGGGCACGCAGCAAGCTTGGCCAGTTGCTGATCACCGATGCCGTGGTGGAAGGCGTGCGTGCGACCGTGATCATCGATACCGGCGCGCAAGCGAGCCTCGGCAATATGGCTCTGCGCGAGCGGATCCGCGCCCGCCGCGCGCAGGAAGTCATCACCACCGATGTCAACGGGGTCGATATCACGGGCGAACTCGCCTTCGTGCGCTCCCTCTCTATAGAAGGCCTGTCGCTCACCGATGTGCCGCTGACCTTCGCTGACACCCCGGCTTTTGCGGCGCTGGGCCTTCAGGACCAGCCGGTGCTTTCCATCGGGATGCAGCACCTTGCCCTGTTCGACCGGGTGGCGATCGACTTCGAACGCAAGAAGATCATGTTCGATGTGCCCGCCGATGTCGCCAAGGCGATGCGCGAGGCAGAGCGGCGGATGAATTACGTCCCCCGGTTCTGACGCCCCTGCTCTGCCCGCGCCTTGCGGGATGCCTTGCGAGACAGGGCCGCTGCGCCCACATGGGGCAGGTCATGCCGCCCGAAACCGCCCCCGCCGCCGATCCCGCCACCAAAAAGCTGCGTGCCAAGGACGTGGAGAGCTGGCCGACGCTCAAGCGGTTCCTTCCCTATCTGTGGCCCCGCAACAATCGCGAGCTGCGCACCCGCATCGTCATCGCAATGGCGCTGGTGCTGGCGGCCAAGGCGGTCACGCTGGCTTTGCCCTTTGCCTACAAGGGCGCGGTCGATGCGATGTCCGGCGGCGCACGCGAAGGTGCCACGGTCGCGCTGGCGCTGGTGGCGGCCTATGCGCTGGGGCGCTTTACCTCGGTCGCCTTCGACAACCTCAGGAACATCGCGTTCGAGCGGGTCGGTCAGGTTGCGACCCTGCACCTGGCCGAGGACGTGTTCCAGCGCCTGCACCGCCTGTCCCTGCGCTTCCACCTTGCCCGGCGCACTGGCGAAGTCACCAAGATTATCGAGCGCGGGACCAAGAGCATCGATCAGATGCTCTATTTCCTGCTGTTCAACATCGCGCCCACCATCATCGAACTGATCGCGGTGGGCGTGATCTTCTATCTCAATTTCGGGATCGAGCTGGTCGCGGCCACCGCCGTCACGGTGATCGCCTATGTCTGGGTGACGCGGGCGATCACCGAGTGGCGCACCAAGCTGCGGCGCGAGATGAACGATCTCGACGGCAAGGCGCTGCACCGCGCGGTGGATTCGCTGCTGAATTACGAGACAGTCAAGTATTTCGGCGCCGAGAAACGCGAGGAAGCGCGCTACAGCCAGGCCGCCCGCGCCTATGCCGAAGCGGCGATCAAGTCGGAAAACTCGGTCGGCCTGCTCAATATGGCGCAGGCGCTGATCACCAATGCGCTGGTCGCCGCGGCGATGGCCTATACGGTGTGGGGCTGGAGCACCGGCACCATGACGGTCGGCGATCTGGTGCTGGTCAACACCTACCTGATCCAGCTGTTTCGCCCGCTGGATGTGCTGGGCTGGGTGTATCGCACGATCCGGCAGGGCCTGATCGACATGGCCGAAATGTTCCGCCTGATCGACACTGACATAGAGGTGAAGGACAGGCCCGGCGCGCCGGCGCTGATCGTCAAGCGGCCCACGGTCGTCTTCGACAATGTCACCTTCGGCTATGATCCGGGGCGCACGATCCTGAACGGCCTCAGCTTCGAAGTGCCTGCTGGCAGCACCACCGCGATCGTCGGGCCATCGGGCGCGGGCAAGAGCACCATCGGGCGGCTGTTGTTCCGATTCTATGATCCGCTTTCGGGCCGCGTGCTGGTGGGGGGCGAGGATATTGCCGGTGTCACGCAGGAAAGCCTGCGCGCTGCGATCGGCATCGTCCCGCAGGATTCGGTCCTGTTCAACGAGGATCTCGCCTACAACATCGCCTATGGCGCGGAAGGCGCAGACCAGGCGATGATCGAACAGGCCGCCCGCGATGCCGCGCTCACCCCGCTGGTTGACCGCCTGCCCGATCGGTTCGCGACCATGGTCGGCGAACGCGGCCTCAAGCTTTCGGGCGGGGAAAAGCAGCGTGTCGCCATTGCGCGCACGCTGGTCAAGAACCCGCCGATCCTGCTGCTCGACGAGGCAACCAGCGCACTCGACACCCGCACCGAGCAGGAAATTCTCGCCACCCTGCGCCGCATCGCCAAGGGGCGCACCACCATCGCCATCGCGCACCGGCTTTCGACGATTGCCGATGCCGACAACATCCTTGTTCTCGATCACGGCAAGCTTGCGGAAAGCGGTGATCATGCCGCGTTGCTGGCGCGCGGCGGGCTTTATGCCGAAATGTGGAACCGGCAGGCAAGCGAGCGCCGCGACGAACCGGAGGCCGAGGCCGCCGAGTAACGCGCAGCGGATTGTCTGCCCGCCAGCGGATCATTACCACCTGCTCTCATAGCCCCCATCCGGGGGCGCATCATCCCGATGGAGAGAGAGCCCCCCCCGATGCGTGACGCCCGCCTGCTTGCCCTGTTGCTGACCACTGCGCCGCTTGCTGCTGCCCTGCCTCTTGCCGCGCAAGAGGCCCCGGCCCCTGCGCCCGAACCCGTCGTGGCCAAGCCCGCGGCGCTTACGGCCGAAGATATGCCCGCCATCCCCCTTGCCCTTGCAGAGCGTGTGCGTCCCTATCTCGAAGCGCGCGGCGCGGGCTTTGCCGGGTGGGACCCCAACGCGCGGGCGGTGTTGATTTCCACCCGCTTTGCCAATGTCAGCCAGCTTCACCGCGTCGCCGCGCCGATGGGCGCGCGCACCCAGATCAGCTTCGAGGCCGAGCCGGTGCGCGGCTCCTATGCCCCCACCAAGGGCGACATCATCCTTGTCAGCAAGGATCGCGGCGGGGACGAATATTTCCAGATCCACACCCTCAAGGATGGCCGTCTCACCCTGCTGACCGATGGCAAGAGCCGCAACGAGATCAACGCGTGGAGCAATGACGGCGCCTTGGTGGGCTTTTCCTCGACCCGCCGCAATGGTGTGGATTCGGATCTGTATGTCATGGACCCGCGCGATTCCGGATCGGTGCGGATGGTGCACGAAAGCAAGGGCGGCGGCTGGGCGATCACCAGCTTCTCGCCAGACAAGACCATCGCCTATGTCGCCGATTACAATTCCGTGCAGGATGTCGATCTCTACCGCCTCGATCTTGCCACCGGAGCGATGACCCCGATCGGCGATCCCAAGGCACAGATCGCCTTCCGCGGCGCGCGGGTCGGGGCGGACGGCACCTTGTGGGTCACCAGCGATCAGGGCGCGGATTTCCAGCAGCTCGGCCGGCTCGATCCGGCGACGGGCAAGTTCACCCCCGTCACCCGCGAGGCGTGGGACGTCGACAGCTTCGACATCTCCGCTGATGGCAAGACCATCGTTTACGAGGTCAACGAGGCAGGCTCTGACCGCTTACGCATCCTTGATGTGGCCAGCGGCAAGGTGACCAAGGTCGATGCCCTGCCTGCCGGTCAGATCGGCGGGCTGGAAATCGCGCCGTGGGGCGAGATCGGCTTTTCCTTCTCCAGCGCCAAAAGCGCGGCGGACGTGTGGAGCCTCGATCCCAAGACCATGCAACTGACCCGCTGGACCCAGAGCGAGACCGGCGGGCTGGACGCGGGGGTGAATGTCGAACCGCGCATCGTGACCACGAAAAGCTTTGACGGGCTGGAGGTTTCGGGCCTGCTCTATCTGCCCGATCCGGCCAGGTTCCCCGGCAAGCGCCCGCTGATCGTGTCGGTCCACGGCGGACCGGAAGGTCAGAGCGTTGCCGGCTTTCAGGGTCGCAACAACTACTACCTCAATGAACTGGGCATCGGCATCTTCTACCCCAACGTGCGCGGGTCGACCGGCTATGGGAAGACCTTCGTCAGCTTGGACAACGGCCCGTTCAGGCGCGAGGATTCCGTCAGGGACATGGCCGCGCTGATCGATGCAGTTCGCAAGGATGGTGGGGTCGATGCAGGCCGGGTGGGCCTGACCGGCGGCTCATACGGCGGCTACATGTGCTATGCCGCCGCCGTGCAACTGAAGGACAAGCTCACGGCGACCCAGTGCACTGTCGCGATCAGCAATTTCGTGAGCTTCCTTGAAAACACCAACCCCTACCGGCAGGATCTGCGCCGGGTGGAATACGGCGATGAACGCGTGCCCGAACAGCGCGCCAAGCTGACCGAAATCAGCCCGCTGACCCGCGTGAACGAGATCGCCAAGCCGATGTTCGTCATCACCGGCGCGAACGACCCCCGTGTGCCCAAGTCCGAAGCCGACCAGATGGTCGCTGCGATCCGTGCCAATGGCGGGGAGGCTTGGCACCTCGTCGCCGCGGACGAAGGCCACGGTTTCGCCAAGAAGGCCAATTCCGACTACGCCTTCCTCGCACAGCTGGTGTTCTGGAAGAAGCACCTCTTGAGGGAGTGATCAGCCGTCGCGGATCGCAGACCGCCCGCCCCGAGGCGAGGCATGAGGTCTGCGCTGCTACAACGACAGGCGCTGGAGGATGGCCAGCGCCTCGTCCCGCCGCTCCTGCGGCACGAACAGGTGATCGTGGTGGAACCCGGCCACGACATTGCAGGCGATCCCCCGCTCCGCAAGCGCCGAGGCGACCGCCGCTGTCAGCCCCACGCCATCGAGCGCGGAATAGACCATCAGCGTGATCCGCGCGAAGCCGCCATCATCGGCGGGAAGGATCGCCGCCAGCCCTTCATCCTCGCGGATCAGCGCGAAGGCATCCTGCGGCGGCGCGCCCTCGACAGCCAGGAACGCCCAACGCCGGGCATCGAGCACCGGCGCAATCCCGGCCAGCATCCCCGCAAGGTCGCTGACTGTCTCGCGCGCGGTCACAGGATATACTTGGAAAGGTCGGTGTTGCCCGCCAGCCCGGAAAGCCGCGCTTCGACATAGGCGGCGTCGATCACGATCGTCTCGCCGACATGATCCTCGGCCTCGAAGCTGATCTCCTCAAGCAGCCGCTCCATCACTGTCTGCAAGCGCCGTGCGCCGATGTTCTCGACCGTGGCGTTCACCTGCGCGGCGATGCGGGCGATGGCGGGGATCGCGTCATCGGCAAAGGCGAGCGTGACCTGCTCGGTCCCCAGCAGGGCCTTGTATTGTGCGACGAGATTGGCCCGCGTTTCCGACAGGATTCGCACAAAATCAGCCTCGGTCAGGGCGCGCAGTTCGACCCGGATCGGCAGGCGGCCCTGAAGCTCGGGGAGCATGTCGGAAGGCTTGGCGACATGGAACGCACCGCTTGCGATGAACAACACGTGGTCGGTCTTCATCGGGCCATACTTGGTGGCAACCGTGGTGCCCTCGATCAGCGGCAACAGGTCGCGCTGCACGCCTTCGCGGCTGACAGAGCCGCCGCGCACATCGGACACTGCGATCTTGTCGATTTCGTCAAGGAACACGATCCCGTTGGTTTCCGCATTCAGCAGCGCCGCACGGGCAACATCATCCTGATCGAGCCGCTTGTCGGCTTCTTCATCGACCAGCTTGTCCCACGCATCGGGCACGCGCAGTTTCTGGCGGCGGGTGTTCTTCCGGCCCAGCGCCTTGCCCATCATGTCGCTGAGGTCGATCATCCCGATCTGCCCGCCCATATTGCCCATGTCGAACGGCGCGGCGGGGGTCTCGCGCACCTCGATCTCGACCTCGACATCGTTCATGGCGTTCTGGACGATGCGCTGGCGGAAGCTTTCGCGGGTCGCCTCTGAGGCGTTCTCACCGACCAGCGCATTGAGCAGCCGGTCCATCGCGGCATTGCTGGCGGCCTCGCGCACGGCTTCGCGGCGGCGTTCCTTTTCCAGCCGGATCGCCTCTTCCACCAGATCGCGGGCAATCTGTTCGACATCGCGGCCGACATAGCCGACCTCGGTGAACTTGGTCGCCTCGACCTTGATGAACGGGGCTTCGGCGAGCTTGGCCAGCCGCCGGCTGATCTCGGTCTTCCCGCAGCCCGTCGGCCCGATCATCAGGATGTTCTTGGGCGTCACCTCGTCGCGCAAATCCGCGCCGAGCCGTTGCCGCCGCCAGCGGTTGCGCAGCGCCACCGCAACGGCGCGCTTGGCGTCCTGCTGTCCGATGATGTGCTCGTCCAATGCGGCGACAATCGCCTTGGGGGTCAGCGCCTGCGTGGGGGAGGAGGTCGTCATGGGGTCTTTCTGTCCAGTTCCAGCGCCCAATGTGGCGCGGCCTGCCCGCGGTTCAAGCCCGGCGGCTGAGCGCCCGCGTCATCGGCCGTTCGATCCAGGCGTGAAACAGCCAGCTCGCCGCCAGCGTCGCGGCCAGCGCGCTCACAAGGTAATCCCACGGCCCGGCATCGAAAAACGGCAGGCGGCCCCACAGCCACAGCCACGCCCACGCCACCGGAACATGCACAAGATAAAGCGCATAGCTCGCATCGCCCGCCCGGTCGATCCAGCCGGGGCGCGGCATGGCCAGCGGGCCGCCAAGCAGCGCCAGCGCGATCAGCAGCGCCGGAAGGCCCGCCCAGGCAAGATAATCCCAGCCCCCCGCAGTCGGCACGGCAGGCTGCGCGATCAGCAGCACCGCCGGCACCGCCGCCGCCAGCATCAGCCAGCGCACGCCATCGGGCAAGACCCCGCCCCGCCCCCGCCACAGCGCCAGCATCATCCCGGCCACGAACATCACCGGCAAGGGACGGGTCAGCGCGAACAGGAGCGGGCTGATCGGCGCGACCCATATCCCGGCGACAATCATCCCCGCGAGCACGACCACCACCCCCGCGATCGCCCGCCCGCGCGGCAGTGGCAGAAACAGCCCAAAGACAAGGTAGAACGCCATTTCGTAAAGCAGTGTCCATGCCACCCACAGGAACACCAGCGGACGCAGATCGCCATTGCCCGGCCAATCGGGGATCAGTGCCAGCGAACGCAGAACGTGTCCGGCATCCAGATCGCGCCCGAAGAAAATCACCAGCACCACCGCCAGCAGCAGGCTCGCCAGCCAGTATGGCGGCATGATCCGGACGAACCGCCGCCGCCAGAACTGCCAGCGCGCACCGGGCGTGCCGAAGCGGCCTGACGAGGACGCGACCATCACATAGCCTGAGACGATGAAGAACAGCATCACCGCAACCTGCGCCTCGCGCTCGGCGTGCCAGCCGGCGGGAAGGCCCAGGCCCGGGCCGATGTGATTGGCAAAGGCGAAAGCGATATGCGCCGCCGCCACCATCAGCGCTGCGATGGCGCGTATGAACTGGATGGCCACGACCTTGTCCGTCGCAAGATCGATATGCTGCGCCATGTTTCCGATATCTGCCCCTGCCGCCGGTATGCTGCGGCGGGCCACGCGATAGGGCTAAACCGTCTCGACCGTCAAATTGCCGTTGGTGAAGACGCAGATATCCGCTGCGACCGCCATCGCCTTCCTTGCGATGGTTTCTGCATCCTGCTCATAATCGGCAATCGCTCGGGCCGCGGCGAGCGCAAAATTGCCACCCGATCCGATCGCGGCAATATCGCCGATCGGTTCAAGCACATCGCCGTTGCCGGTCAGCACCAGCAGGGTGTCCTTGTCGGCCACGATCATCAGCGCCTCCAGATTGCGCAGATATTTGTCGGTCCGCCAGTCCTTGGCCAGTTCCACGCTCGCCCGCATCAGCTGACCGGAATATTGTTCGAGCTTCTTCTCCAGTCGCTCGAACAGGGTGAAGGCATCTGCGGTCGCTCCGGCAAAGCCCGCGATCACGCTGCCATCGCCGATGCGGCGGACCTTGCGGGCGTTGGGCTTCATCACGGTGTTGCCCATCGACACCTGCCCGTCACCCGCAATGACAGTGGTGCCATTACGGCGGACGCCGATGATGGTGGTGCCGTGCCATTGCACGAGGCCATGTGCGGAAGGATCGCTGGTCATGCCCGCCAATATGGAGCGCACGGCACAGCGTTCAAGCAGGCAGGCTTACTGCCCGTTCGGGCCGCCACCGGGTGCGCCGCCAACGCCTGCGCCGCCGACCTGACCAATATTGCCGAACAGGTCTTCAAGGAAGCCGCGCTCCCGGCCCAAGGTCGGCGTCTTGTTGCCGTTGGGATCGAGATAGACGACCTGCTCGGGCCCGCTGCGCTTGACGTCCGCGACCCGGCCATTGGCATCGAAGGTGACAGCCAGCACCGAATGATCCTGAATGCGCGGACGATTGAACGGGCGCTGGCCGGTGATCGACGAGACATAATACCACGTGGGCGTGCCGAACTGGCTGGTAAAGGTCGGGCGGCCCAGCGTGCCTTCGACCGATTGCTGATTGTCGATCTTGGGCTGGATCAGCGCGGTCAAGGTCGGATCGACGATATAGCCACGCGATTCGCGGATCGCCGAACAGGCCGGCAGCAGCATCGTCGCCGCTGCGAGCAGCACGGCCGCACGCGCCTTCCGCTTGCCGAAAATCATCGCGCCTGCATGTGTCATCTGCGCCAAACCGTTGTCCGTCCCGTAGCCATCGCGCGCCTTGCGCCACTTGTCCCTTGGGCGAGGTGCTTTAAGGGGCTAGTCGCGCGCTGGCAACGCACCATATGGCGAAGCGGTGGGCGAGCGGGGTTGAACCTTGCTTGAACGCATCCGTGGCTCGTGCGTTGACGTAAGCTGCGCAGGGTGCTGCGCATACCCGCATGCACCCCTATTGTTGAAATTCCCCGGCTCGCGAAAGGCCTTTGCCCGATGTCCTTCCTCTCCCGTCTGCTCGGCACCGCTCCGGACCCGCGCGAAGGCGTAAGGCCGCTGTGGCACCGCGTGATCGAACTGGCCCGCGATGCGGTCTATTACACAGATTGCCGCGTGGCTGATTCGATCGCCGGACGCTTCGACATGATCACGCTGGTGCTCAGCACGGTGATGGTGCGTCTCGAAGCATCTGAAATGCGGTCCGAAAGCGCGCTTCTGGCGGAACTTTTCGTCGAGGACATGGACGGGCAGCTGCGCGAATTCGGGGTCAATGATGTGGTCGTGGGCAAGCGCATCGGCAAGCTGATGAGCGTGCTGGGCGGGCGGCTTGGCGCCTATCGCGGCGCGCTCAATGCGGGCGATCTCGACCGGCTGACCAGCGCCGTTGCGCGCAACGTGACCTTCGCCGAAGGGGCTGACGAAGCGGCCGCAGCCAAGGGGGTGGCCGAACGGATCATGAAGTTGTCGGAACGCCTTGGTCGCTTTTCCGATGCGGAAATGCTGAAAGCGAGTGCGATCTGGTGAGCGTCCCCCTGCCCCCTTCCGAACTGGCGCGGATGATCAAGGCGCGTCCCCTGCCCGCCGACGCGGTGGTGATCGAAGCCTCCCTCGAAGAATGCGCCGCGCTGGCCGCGCGCTTTGGCCTCGGCGCGGTGGAGAGCCTGCGGGCGGAGGTTTCCCTCGAACAGCGCCCGCGCGCGATCCGGGCGAAGGGACGGCTTGCGGCCGCGATCATGCAGCCCTGCGCGATCAGCGGCGAGGATTTCCCGGTTACCATCGACGAGCCCATCGACCTGCGCTTTGTCGAGGAACACCAGCGCCCGGCGAGCGAGGATGAAGAGATCGAACTCGAAGCCGACGATTGCGACGAGATCGAGTTTTCGGGCGACATGTTCGACCTTGGCGAAGCGGTTGCGCAGACGCTGGGTCTGGCGATCGACCCTTACGCCGAAGGGCCCGATGCCGATGCGGCGCGCGCTGCGGCCGGGATCGTGGCGGAGGGGGAACAGCTTGGCCCGCTCGCTGACTTGCTCAGCAACCTGAAAAAGGACTGAGCCCGGCAGCCCCCCGATGTTTCACGTGGAACAGCGCAAGACCCGCCGCAAGCGGGGGTCTGGAGGCGGTCAAGAGGGGGTCAAGGTGGGGTCAAGCCACGGTTTCAGCCGCCTTTCCACGGGTTGAAGAACAGCTCCTCCACCGGCACATCGAAAAAGGCCGCGATGCGATAGGCCATGGGCAGCGATGGGTCATATTTGTCGGCCTCGATCGCGATGATCGTCTGGCGCGAGATTTCGAGACTGTCGGCCAGCGCCGCCTGATTGAGGCCGCGCGCCTTGCGCAGGTCGCGCAGGCAGTTTTTCACTCCGCCTGCCCCCGGCCGCGCAGACGCCACATCAGCCAGACCACCACAAAGCCGGCGCCTTGCGCGAAGAACATATAGGTCGCCCCAAGGCTGAGATCGCTGTGCCGCCCGAAGAACACCGCCAGATAGATCAGCATCACCAGCGCCCCGAAGGTGCCGCCCCAATACCAGCTGACCAGTTGGCCCTGCTGTTGCAGATCGTCGGTCTTGCGCCACCACAGCCAGCCAGCGGCCATCACCAGCCCGCACACCCCGAGCAGCAGCGGGAAAACCAGCACCGCATTCTCGCTCACGCCTTGGGGCGGAACGGTCTTGCCGATCACCACCCCCGCCAGTGCCGAAGTGCCAAAGGCAAGTGCGCAGAGCATCCAGTATTTCATCCTGTGTGACATGATCGTGGCCCCCTTGGGTTGCTTCAGAATGTTCAGATGTTTTTACATTTCACGCCCAATGTCAAAACATTTTTACATCACGGCTGCAAAACGCACGAAAAAGCCCCGCAATCGCTTGCGGGGCCGTTTCGTTTTGCCGTGGGGTCGCGCCGATCAGAACGGAATATCGTCGTCGAGATCGTCATAGCCGCCGCCCGCAGGCGCGCCGCCGCCGAAGCCGCCGCCGCCGCCCGAGCCGCCGCCCTGATCCCAGCCGCCACCACCGCCGCCGCCGTAGCTGCCGCCGCCCGAACGGCCACCGCCGCCACCGCCGCCGCCACCCATGCCGCCGCCACCGCCTGCACCATCAAGCATGGTCAGCGTGCCGCCGAGGCCCTGAATGACGATTTCGGTCGAATAGCGGTCCTGCCCGTTCTGGTCCTGCCACTTGCGGGTCTGGAGCTTGCCTTCGACAAACACCTTGCTGCCCTTCTTGAGGTAGCGTTCAACCACGCTGACCAGCCCTTCCGAAAAGATCGCGACCGTGTGCCATTCGGTCTTTTCCTTGCGCTCACCCGTCTGGCGGTCCTTCCACTGTTCGGAGGTCGCGATGCGCAGGTTGGCGACCTTGCCGCCATTGTTGAAGGTGCGGATTTCCGGGTCGGCGCCCAGATTGCCGATCAGCATGACCTTGTTGAGCGAACCCGCCATCGAAATACCCTTCCCGTCAATGTCTTGATCCCGCAAGGCCGAGGATGCCTCGCGAATCCGAGTCGAGCAATAGGACAGCTTGGTGAGCGGCGCACCGCCGCCCGGCGGTTAATCCACCGCTTACCGCGCCGGGTAGCGCAGCCTTCCCAGAAACCGCGTCAGGCTCGGCAATTCGCGGTCCTTGCCGAGAAACTGCGCCTTCACCTTCTCGAACTTCATTACCCCGTCGATGCGGCGTTCGAGGAAGGCGTGGGTATCGGCCTTGCCTTCCGAATCGTCGTTCACGAACACCGCCAGCGTCGCCGAGTAGATTCCGGCGAGGATCGCGCGCTTGGTGTAGTGGTTGTAATCAGTCGCGGTATCGCCCGCGAGCCGCCACATGATGTCCGCCGAATGCCAGCCGAGCTTCAGCGCGCGGGCTGCGTTCTGCGGCTGGGCCATCACGGCAAGCGCACGGCGCACCGCTTCATCGATATGCGCCACCGCTTCCAGCCGGAAGGCGACCAGCGTGCGGATGCGTTCGCGGATCTTGAGCGTGGCGAGCCGTTCGGCCGGCCATTCAGCTTCCATCGCGGCATCGACCGATGCGATCCACGCCTCGATCATGTCCATGGGCTTCGCGCCGGGAAAGGCGAGCCGGGCGATATCGGTATCGCACCCGGCCATTTCGGCCGCGGCCATCAGCGCGGTTTCATTCCAGCCATCGAAGATCGCTGAAGCAGCAATATCGGGCGCGAGCGCGATGCGCAGCTCGTCGAGGGTCAGATCATGGAAATCGGTCATGTCAGAAGGAAGGCCCGTAGTTCTTCTTGGTTCCCGCCGCGGCGCGTTTGGCATCGGCTTCGGTGAATTCCTGCTTGAGCAGCGTGTTGCCCGATTGCAGTTCCATGTAATCGCGCGCGGAGCGGCCCGAATTGTCGTTGCGGTCCGGGTCTGCGCCCTTGGCCAGCAGCAGCCGCACCAGCGCCACGTTGCGCGCATGGACCGCCGCAATCAGCGGGGTTTCGCCCGTCTGATCGGCGATATCGATGCTGGCGCCCTTCTTGACCAGTTCCTCGACCCCGTCGGTGAAGCTCAGCGCGGTGGCGAGTTGCAGCGGGGTGATGCCCTTCTTGTTGCGGATGTTCGGATCGGCCCCGCGCTGGAGCAGGAACCGCACCCACAGCAGGTCGCTGCGCTGCACCGCGATGTGCAGGCCGGTGTCGCCGCTGGTGATGTCGCGCGCGTTGACGATCTGGGTGCCGGGCTTCGACAGCATGTCGGTGGCCTTGTCCCCGTCCCGCTCCTTGACCGCTTCGAGGAACTGGTAGCCTTCGGACTGGAACTGCGCTGCGGCAGGGGTGGAGACGACCAGTGCAAAGGCACTGGCAATTGCCCCGATCCACCCTAACTTGCGCAAAACACCATGAGCCAAGGTTTGATCCTTTCGCATTACCTGCCACACACCACGCGTGCGGGACGGCGCGGGGGCTGAGCCGTAGCGCCTTTCACAAGCGACCAGTTAGCAGAGCATGAACCGCATCAACAAGCCTTCCGCCATCCGTTCCGTCGCATTGGGTCTCATGCTGATGCTGGGGGCCTGCAATGCGTCTGCCCCTCCGGCCGAGGAGCCGCCGCTGGCGGGCGCGGCAATCGGCGGGGATTTCCAGCTCACGAACAGCAAGGGCGAAACCGTGCGCTGGGGCGATTTTGCGGGGAAATACCGCGTCGTCTATTTCGGCTACACCTTCTGCCCGGACATCTGCCCCACCGACATGCAGCGCGTGGCGCAGGGGCTAAAGGAACTGAAGGCGAGCGACCCGGACAAAGCGGGCAAGATCGTGCCGATTTTCATCACCATCGATCCGGCACGCGACACGCAGGCCGTGGTGGGCGAATTTGCCGCCGCCTTCTCACCCGACATTATCGGGCTGACCGGCACGCCCGAACAGATCGACGCGGCGGCCAAGGCCTTCAAGGTTTTCTACGCCAAGGGCGAGGCGCAGCCGGGCGGCGGCTATCTCGTCGATCACTCCAACGTCGTCTACCTGTTCGGCCCCGATGGCGCGCCGATTGCAACGCTGCCCACCGACAAGGGGTCCGCAGCGGTGGCGGCGGAGCTGGATCGATGGGTGAACTAAGAGACCGCTTCTGGGAGCTGCCACTGGGCGAGCTGACCCGGCCCGAATGGGAAGCGCTGTGCGATGGCTGCGGCCGCTGCTGCCTGCACAAGCTGGAGGACGAGGACACCGGCGAGATCGTCGATACCAACATCGCCTGCCGGCTGCTCGACACCGGCACCGCGCAATGCTCGGATTATCGCAACCGCAAGGCCTTCGTCCCCGATTGCCTGCGGCTGACGCTGCGGATTGTCGAACAGGTCAGCTGGCTTCCCCAGACCTGCGCTTACCGGCTGCGGGCTGACGGGCGGCCGCTGCCGGGATGGCATTACCTTTTGTCGGGTGACCGCGATGCGGTGCGGCGCGCCGGCGTCTCGATCATCGGGCGGGTGGTGAGCGAGGTCGATGCCGGGCCGATGGAGCACCACATCACCGAATGGCCTGCCGCCCGCCGCGACTGGAATGTCACGGAGGACGGCGCATGATCGACTGGCTGCGCAGCGCCTCGATCAAGCGTCCAATCGATCCGGAAATCGAGATCGGCGGCGAACGCGTGCCGATCGTGCTCAAGCGGATGCGCAACGCCCGGCGGCTGACGCTGCGGCTGGCGCCCGATGGCAGCGAGGTGCGCATCACTCTGCCCGCCTGGGCCGAGGGGCGCGAGGCGCTGGCCTTTGCCCATTCGCGCGCCGGCTGGCTGGCCGAACAGATGGCCCGCCTGCCCAAGCGCGCCGCGCCCGAACCGGGCGGCGAAGTGCGCTATCGCGGGCAGGTGCTGCGCCTTGCGTGGGAGGCCCGCGCCCCGCGGCGCCCGGCGGTGGAAGGCGATGCCCTGCGCATCGGCGGGCCGCAGACCGGCCTTGAGGCACGCCTCAAACGCTGGATGGAAAGCGAGGCGCTGCGCCTCGCGGAAGGCGACATGCGCGATTATTGCGCCGCCGCCGGGCTCGATCCGGTGCCGATGGGGCTGACCCGTGCACAGCGGCGCTGGGGATCGTGTTCGGACAAGAACCGCATCCGCATCAACTGGCGGCTGGTGCAGGCCCCTGATTTCGTGCGCCGTTCGGTGGTGGCGCATGAAGTCGCACACCTTGTCCACTTCGATCACTCGCCCGCCTTCCACGCCTTGCTCGCGCGGCTTTACGAAGGCGAGATCGCCGATGCCGATCGCTGGCTGAAGGACCATGGCCGCAGCCTCTATGCAAGCTTCGGCTGACGCGGCAGTTGGCCTTGCGCCCCGCAACGCCTATATTGCCGCCATGCCCATCAAGTCGTTCTCCAGATCGCGCTTCAATCCGGTCGGCGGTTTTGCCGATTTCTGGAACGAAATTCGACGCCCGACGCCCTATCGCTGGCCGATCCTTGCCCTGTCGGTGCTGCCGGTGGCGGCGATCATGGCCTGGGCGCTGGAGCAGGAATTTTATGGCGAGCCCGAGCGGCCGCGCATCAATTACATCACCACCCTGCCCGAAGGGCGCAGCGATGCCGAAATCCTCGCCGAAAACCGCGCCAATCAGGAAATAAAGGACCTGCGCGCCGCCGAGGAGAAGCGGATCGCGGATGAAAAGCGCAAGATGTACAAGGCATTGGGCGCGGCAACCGGGATCGATGTCGAGGCCATGGAACGCAAGGCCGAGGCCGAACGTGCTGCGGCCGAGGCCAAGGCCAAGGCGCGCGAGGAACGCGCCGCATCCGCGCCGACCACGGCCGCTCAGGAAAGCACCGGACAATAGCAGCCGCCCTGCCGCCTTCCGATCACGACTGGATGGCCGCCGCAGCGCGGCTGGCGGCGCGTGCGCGCCCGCTTTCCCGGCCCAATCCGGGCGTGGCCGCGCTGGTGGTGGCCGACGCTCGTGTGATCGCGCGCGGGTGGACGCAGGCGGGCGGCCGGCCTCATGCCGAAGCGGTGGCGCTTGCCGGCCTTGCGCCCGATGTGCTGGCCCGTGCGACGCTCTATGTGACGCTGGAGCCCTGCGCCCACCAGTCTGAGCGCGGCCCGGCCTGCACCGATCTGATCCTTGCCGCCCGCCCCGCCCGCGTCGTCATCGGCCAGCGCGATCCCGATCCGCGCACCGCCGGGCAAGGCATGGCGCGGCTGCAAGCGGCGGGGATTGCGGTCACGCTGCTGTCAGACGCGGCCTCGGCCGCCAGCCTTGCGGGCTTTCTGACCCGCCAGACCCACGGACGCCCATGGGTGACGCTGAAGCTGGCGACCTCGCTCGATGGGTGCATCGCGCTCGCCGACGGGACCAGCCAGTGGATCACGGGTGAGGCGGCGCGCGCTCATGTCCACGCCCGGCGCGCGCGCCATGATGCGATTCTGGTGGGCGGCGGCACATGGCGCAGCGATAACCCGCGGCTCGATGTGCGCCTGTCCGGTCTTGAGGCCCGCTCGCCGCAGCGGGTGGTGCTGACCCGCGGCCTCGCCCCCGAAGGCGCCGCCGCACTGCCCGCGCCGCATGCGATCGCCAGCCTTGAAAGCGTGCAATACCTCTATGTGGAAGGCGGGGCCGAAACCGCCGCCGCTTTCCTTGCCGCCGATCTGGTCGATGAATTGCACCTCTACACCGCGCCTGTGCTGATCGGCGATGGCAAGCGCGCGATTGGCGCGCTGGGCCTTGCGGGCCTTCCCGAAGCGCATGGCCGCTGGACCGCGACCGAGCGCCGCCAGCTTGGCAGCGATCAGTTCACCGCCTATTGGCGCACACGATAACTCTTACAGGAACCTGCCCCCATGTTCACCGGCATTGTCACCGCCATCGGCACCATTGCCGCCGCCGAACAGCGCGGCGACCTGCGCCTGCGCATCAACGCCCCGCTCGATCCGGCGCGTATCGATATCGGCGCCTCGATCGCCTGTTCGGGCGTGTGCCTGACCGTCGTGGAGCGCGGCGGCACGGCGGGCGCTGCGTGGTTCGATGTCGATCTTTCGGGTGAGACCGTCAGCCGCACCGTGCCCGGCATGTGGGAAGCAGGCGCGCGGCTCAATATCGAGCCGTCCTTGCGGCTTGGAGACGAATTGGGCGGGCACATCGTCACCGGCCATGTCGATTCCGTGGGCGAGGTGGTGAAGGTCGCAGCAGTGGGTGACAGCTGGCAGATCGCCATTCGTGCGCGGGCGGACATGGCGCCGTTCATCGCGGAAAAGGGCTCGATCACGGTCAATGGCGTGTCGCTGACCGTCAATGACGTGCGCGACCGCGAGGACCGCACCTGCGATTTCCTGCTCAACATCATCCCCCACACGGCAGCCGTCACGACGCTCGGTGCGCTGAAGGAGGGCGATGCAGTCAATCTCGAAATCGATGTTCTGGCCCGCTACCTCAAACGGATGCAGAGCCTCGCAGCATCGCGGTAAGCTTGCGGGCGTAACGGATGCGGGCCGCGGCTTGACCCCAATGCCTACCCGGTGGATAGACAATCCACCATGCTGTCGCAGAAGACCCGCTATGCCATTCGCGCCATGCAGCACCTTGCCGACCATTACGGGCAAGGTCCGGTCCAGCTTGCGGAAATTGCCGACACGCAGAACATCCCCGCCAAGTTCCTGACAGTCATCCTGTCAGAATTGACGCGGTCGGGTCTGGTGGAATCGCAGCGCGGGCGCGACGGGGGGTATTGGCTGGCGATCCCGCCGATCGACATCACCTATGGCGATCTGATCCGGCATATGCGCGGCAGCCTTGCCCTGGTGCCCTGCGCCAGCCGCTATGCCCACGAAAAGTGCAAGAATTGCCTTGAGGAAGGCGCGTGCCGCACCCGCGCGCTGATGCTGGATGTGCGCGACCGGACAGCCCAGATTCTCGACGGAATCCGCCTGTCCGATCCGATCACGCCGGTCCCCTCCTTCGCCGAGGACGCGGCCTGACCACGTGCGCCCCGCCCGGACCATTCGCCCCGGCGCGCAAACCCCACCTTTCACCTCCTGACAGAATTTCTGCGCCGCCACCCCATTGTCAAGCAAATCGCTTGAGTTTAGTTTGTTCGTTGCGGATCAAACCCGCGAAACGAAAGGCCCGACCATGGACCGTGACGAGAAACAATCTGGCGCAAGGCCGGTTCTGCCCGATGCGCTGGCGCTGGTGGGCGAAGCGCTCGGGCGCCTGCGCTACGGGGCGATCCAGCTGACCGTGCACGATGGCAAGGTCATGCAGATCGACGTGACCGAGCGCAAACGGCTCACCGACTGAGCGCCTCCCCATCCTTCCTCTCCAAACCGAACAGGGACCCGCAGACCGGACCTCCGGATGCATGCCCGCTTGCAAAGGCGAAATCATGTATCCGAATTCTCTCCGCAGCACCTTGCTGCCCGGCGCGGTGCTGGCCGCGATCCTCCCCTCCGCCGCCTTCGCGCAGGACCCGGCATCAACCGGGGCGCCCGATACCGCCGCAGCGGCGCAGGGCAATGACATCATCGTCACCGCCCGCCGCCGCTCGGAAAGCGCGCAGGACATTCCGCTGGCCGTGTCGGTGCTGGATGCAAAGCAGCTGGACGAAACGGGCGCCTTCAACGTGAACCGCCTCCAGCAGCTTGCCCCGACCTTGCAATTCTACTCGTCCAACCCGCGCAACACCGCGGTCAACATCCGCGGGCTGGGCGTGCCCTTTGGGCTGACCAGCGACGGGTTCGAACAGGGCGTGGGCATCTATGTGGACGATGTCTATTATTCGCGCGTCGCCTCGGCCACCTTCGATTTTCTCGATGTGGCCCAGATCGAAGTGCTGCGCGGACCGCAGGGCACGCTCTACGGCAAGAACACCGCGGCGGGCGCGATCAACATCCAGACCAACCAGCCGACCTTCGACTTCGAGGGCCGCGCCGAGGTGAGTGTCGGCAATTACAACTTCCAGCAGGCGCGGCTTGCCGTGTCGGGGCCTGTGTCGGAGACGGTTGCGGCGCGCATCGCCTTTTCGGGCACCAGCCGGGGCGGCACGATCCGCAATGTCACCACAGGCGAAAACATCCAGAGCCTCGACAATATCGGCCTTCGCGCCCAGCTGTTGTGGGAGCCGACGAGCGATCTTAAGATCAAGCTGGTGGGCGATTACAACAGGCAGGATGCGGTGTGCTGCGGTTCGGTGTTCGTGGGCACCGGCGCGACCCAGCGCCCCCTGAACCGCCAGTTCGCCGCGCTTGCCGCCGCGCAGAATTATGCCCCGCCGTCCGCCAACCCCTTCGACCGGCTGACCGACCTCGATTCGAATCTCAATGCCGGCAATGTCATCGCAGGTGCGGCGCTGAAGATCACCTGGGATGTGGGGCCGGGGACCTTCACCTCGGTCAGCGCCTGGCGATACTGGGACTGGAAGCCCGAAAACGACCGCGATTTTACCGGGCTTTCCATTGTGGCCCTGTCGCAGAACCCTTCGCAGCAGGACCAGTACACGCAGGAATTCCGCTATGCCTATACCGGCGACCGGTTCGATTTCGTGCTGGGCGCCTTTGCCTTCAACCAGCGGATCGACACGCAGGGAACCGAAGCCCACGGCATCAATTCCAGCCGCTGGACGATCGCGCCCAATAACCCGCTATCGAACGATCCCAGCGTGCTCAACGGGTTGACCGCGCGCAATACCCAGTTCCTCAAAAGCACCAGCGCGGCGCTGTTCGGGCAATTGAGCTGGAAGGTCACCGACGCTTTCACCATCCAGCCCGGTGCGCGGCTCAACTATGACAAGAAATCCGGCTTCTACCAGCGCCGGGTGTTCACCGGGACGGGGGCGGAGTTGCTCGGGACCGAGAGTGATGCCCGGAGCCGCGCACAGCTGGCGGTCTTCACGCCGCAGACCAGCGCGCCGTCGGATCGCGACTGGAACCTCACCTATGACCTGACGGCCAGCTACGAAGTCGCGCCCGATGTGCTGGCCTATGGCACCTATGCGCGCAGCTTCAAGACCATCGGGATCAACCAGAACGGGTTGCCGACAGACGCCAATGGCCAGCCGATTGCCGCGGCCGGCACGATCCGGCCCGAGACGGTCGATCACTTCGAAGTGGGCCTCAAAAGCCAGTTCTGGGACCGCAAGGCGACGCTGAACCTCGCCGCCTTCCGCACCGACATCCGCGATTATCAGGCGACTGTGAACAACGGCCAGTTCGGGGTGCTGCGCGGCTTTCTCGCCAATGCGGGCAAAGTCCGCTCGCAGGGGATCGAGGCCGATTTCAGTATCCGCCCCAGCGCGCGCTTCACGGCCTATGCGAGCGGGGCCTACACGGATGCGAAATACGTCCGTTTCACCGATGCCCCCTGCCCGCCCGAACTGGCCGGCGGCACCACCGCGGCGGCGGGACAGCCCCCGTCTGCGCCCGGCACCCCCGGCGGGATCAGCCCGGCCAATTGCGACATTTCCGGCCAGCGCCTGCCTGGCGTATCGAAATGGGCGTTCTCCTTCGGAGCGGAGGGCAATGTGCCCGCGAAGTTCCTCGGAAAGGACGGCGAAGTGTATCTTGGCTATGACGGGTCTTACCGCTCGAACTTCTCGTCCAATCCTTCGCCGTCGGCCTACACCTTCGTCGATGGCTACAGCCTGTCGAACTTTCGTGCCGGTTTCCGCAACGCCGATGGGCTCAATCTGTTCGTTTGGGTGCGCAATGCCTTTGATGAGAACTATTTCGAGCAGCTCTTCGTCGGTCCGGGCAACACCGGGCTGATCGCAGGGCTGCCCGGCGACCCGCGCACCTTCGGCGCGACCGCCGCGATCACCTTCTAGACCGCGCACAGCCGCAGAGAGGACCGCCTCATGCCCGACTTCACCTCGCTCCTCGTCGATATCGCGCCGTTCATCGCCATCGGCATGGCCGCGCAGATGATCGACGGGGCACTGGGCATGGCCTTCGGGGTCATCACGCAGACCCTGCTGGTGAGCGCGCTGGGCGTGCCGCCAGCCACAGCCTCGGCCAGCGTCCATCTGGTGGAACTGTTCACCACCGGAGCATCGGGGGCGAGCCACATCTGGCACCGCAATGTCGATTGGGGGCTGTTCCGGCGGCTCGTCCCGTTCGGGGTGCTGGGCGGCGTGGCAGGGGCCTATCTGCTGTCGAACATCGACGCGTCCGCCGCACGGCCTTTCGTGATGATCTACCTCACCGGCATCGGGTTCTATTTGCTGTGGCGAGCGATCCGCCTGTCGAAGCCCCGCTTCGAAGACCCGCGCTACACCCGTCCGCTGGCGCTGGCGGGCGGGTTCCTTGATGCGGCAGGCGGAGGCGGGTGGGGGCCGGTTGTCACTTCCAACCTGTTGATCCAGGGCGGCGATCCGCGCAAGATCATCGGCACGGTCAATTCGGCGGAATTCCTGCTGACCCTGTCGATCTCGATCGCCTTTATCGCCACGCTTGGGCTTGCAGCCTTCACGCTGATCACGGTCGGCCTGATCATAGGCGGGGTGATTGCGGCGCCGTTTGGAGCGATCCTTGCCAGCCGGGTCCAACCCAGAGTGCTGCTGCTCGCTGTCGCCGTGGTGCTGATTGCGACCAGCAGCTACAGCATCTACCGGGCGTGGCCGATCATCTAGGCGGCCCGGCGTTTGGGAAGTTGCATGGACACCGAACTGATCCTCATCTGCGCGCTGACCGGCGTGATCAATCTGATCGGCGCGCTCGCCTATGCCGCGCGCATTGCCGGGGTGCGCACCGGGCGGATCGCGCTGAGCTTTGCGCTGTTCAATGTCCTGCTGCTGGTATCGCGCACCTCGAACGGGTTTCTCGGACCCTTCCTTGCCAAGCGGATCGAGACTGCACTGGCAAGCGGCGGGGGCGATGCGCTGATCTGGGATTTGCGGCTGGTGCTGTTTTCGGCCGCCGCGGCGGTGGCGCTGGGGATTGCGCTGGTGCCGACCGGGCAGCGATTGTTCGCAGCGGCGATCACATTCTTTCAGGCCAACCGCTCAACCACGCGGCTGCTGCTGCGCAGCGTCACGCCTGCGGGGCTGAACACCCTGCGTGAATCGGTCGCGCTGCCCTCTGCCGAAGCGCTGCGATCACTGAAGGGGCCGCGCGGGGTAAGCTGGACGGTTCTGGCCGCCAACGCCGCGGCGCAGGGGCTGCTTGCGGTGGGCGTGATCGCCTCGCTCTATGCCGGATACCTCGTCCCGGAATTTCGCGTCACCGCCTCGCAGATGACCGCGATCGTCAACGGCTTTGCCACGATCCTGCTGTTCGCGCTGATCGACCCGCAGATTTCCGCGCTGACCGATGACGTGGTCGACGGCAGCGTGTCCGAGGCGACCTTTCGGCGCGCGATGATCTGGGTGTCGCTCAGCCGCCTTGCGGGCACGCTGGTCGCGCAGGTCATGCTGGTGCCCGCAGCGGTGGTGATCGCCTGGGCAGCCGGCTGGCTGTGAGGCGTCAGCGAACCAGCGGACCGCTGGCAAAGCTCGCGCGGGTAACGATGTAGGTGAGGTGCGGGATGATCGTACCGCCCGCCATGATGCGCTCCTCGCGGCGGTCGGTCAGCTGCGCGCCAATGTTTTCAAGCGCGCGGCGAGATCGGGTGTTGCTCTCTCCCACCAGAAAGCGCACCTCCGCCACGCTGGCGAGGGCATGGCGGAGCATCAGGCGCTTCATTTCGTGATTATAGCGCCCGCCCCAGTGCGAACGCGCCAGAAACGTCCAGCCGATCTCCACCGAGCCGCCATGCGCCTCGTCCAGTCCCTGAAAGCGGGATGATCCGATTACCGCGTCGGTCTGCGCGTCACAGGCCAGCAGCGCGCCCTTGTTCGCCAGCGCATCATCGAAGAAGGCGCGGAACACCGGCTCCTGCCAGCGATCATGCGCAGGGTGCAGCGCCCAGATCAGCGGGTCTGCGGCAATGGCAAACAGCGCGTCCCAATCTTCGGGACGCAGCGGCCTGAGGCAGACATGCTCGCCTTCCAGCACAGGCTGGCGGTCGAGCATGGGCGCTTACTGCGCCACCGCTGCCAGCGCGGCGATGAACTTGGGCAGGTTGCCCTTGGTCAGCCCCGCGATGTTGATGCGGCCCGACGCAGCCATGTAGATGCCGTGATCTTCACGCAGGGCCGCGACCTCTTCCTTGGTGACGGGGAGCATCGAGAACAGGCCATTCTGGTGGCCCAGCGGGGTCAGGTCGATCCGCCCGGCCGTGCCCGCCGCCGCCAGTGCATCGCGCACGCCGCGCATCCGGGTGCGCATGTCATCAAGCTCGGCCAGCCACTGCGCGGTCATGCCTTCATCGCGCAGGATGATCCGCACCGCTGCGCCGCCGTGATCGGGCGGCATCGACCACGCCGCACGCGCCAGCGCATTGGCGTTCGAGAAAGCAGTATCAAGCTGCCCGCTCTCAGCCGCCAGCACATAGAACGCGCCAACGCGGTCACGGTATTGGCCGAAGTTCTTGTCGCAGGAATAGGCGATGAAGGCTTCGGGCACGCGTGCCAGCACGGCGCGCATGCCCGCCGCGTCATCTTCCATCCCGTGGCCGAGGCCCTGATAGGCCGAATCGATGATCGGGAAGGTGCCGCTGGCCGCAAAGGCATCGGCGATCGCGGCCCACTGATCGGCGGTATAATCGATGCCGGTCGGGTTGTGGCAGCAGGCATGCAGCAGCACCGCTTCATCGGCGGCCGCGCCGTTGATCGCGGCGAGCACCGCATCGAGATTGGCCGTGCCGTCTGCCCGTGCGTGATCGAAGGGGGCCAGTTCCATGCCGAGATCGGCAAGGATCTGCGCGTGGTTGGGCCAGCTCGGCACGCCCATGTGGACGCGCTTGACGCCGGCCTTCTGCGCCATCGCCAGCGCAAGGCGCACAGCGCCAGTGCCGCCCGGGGTCTGCATCCCCTGAATACGCCCACCCATCGTGGGATCGGCGCCGAAGATGTAGGGCATCAGCGCGGTCACGAAGCCCATATCGCCTTCCGGGCCGAGGTAGGACTTGCTCTCCTGAGTATCCAGCAGCGCCTGTTCGGCGGCCTTGATCGCGGCAAACACCGGGGTTGCGCCGTCTTCGGTGCGATAGACGCCAACGCCGAGGTCAATCTTGTCCTCACGCGGGTCGGCGGCGTGGAGGCGGATCAGGGCGAGAAGGGCGTCAGGCGCCTGGGCTTTGAGTCGTTCGAGCATGATGACGCGCGCATGGCCCGCACGCGCGCGCATCGCAACCGGCTTTTCGTATGCAGCGGCGTTTTTGTCCGTTCAGAACGGCGACCACTTCTGTTCCTTCGAGAACTTCATGTAGCCCGCATTGACCCCGAGCCTGAGGCCGGCGCCCACCCGGATCGGAATCAGCACCACATCACCCCGGCGCAGGTAGCTGGCGTTCAGCCCGCCCACGAAATAGGCCTGCCCCTCGCCCGCCGGGAAGCGCTTGAAGAGATCTTCGGTGTCGAACAGGTTATAGACCAGCACGAAGGTGTTGGACGCATTGGCCCCGGCATCGAAACCGATCGAGGGGCCGGTCCAGTAAACCTTCCGCGTGCCTTCGACCTTGTGGTGCAGCGTGCCCGAACCATAGCGCGCGCCGACGATGAACGCCCCGCCCGCCTCACGCCCGACGATGTAGCCATTGGGTTCGCCCTGCTTCTTGAGCAGATCCTCGATCAGCTTGGCGAGGCCTTCGGCGCCCTTGCCAAACACGCCTTCGGCCGCGCCGATCAGATCATCCTCGCCATAAGTGTCACCGGCAGCCTGCGCGGCGGTGGTGACCGGGGCGAAATCGCCTTCTGCCGCGACGGGCGGGACTGGTGCGGTATCGGCGACGGGCGGTGCGGCGAAATCGCCGAAAGTGCTGTCGACCGTGGGTTCAGCCGGGACAGGCGCAGATGTGGTCGCTGCCGGCGGTGCCTGCGGCGTCGCCAGATCGGCATCAATCCCGCCGCTTTGCTGGGCGTAGGCTGCATCAGGATCGAGGGTTTCGAGATCCTGCGCCGCAGCCGGCGCGGCCGCCAGCGACAGAGCCGCCAGCGCACCAAGCGCCATGCTGCCGAGGCGGCGAGAAAAATCAGGGAAACGGGCGATCATTGTGCTCATGTTGCAGCCTTTCGCAGCCTCGTGTCAGCCCCCGGTTTTCTGCGGATGGAAGGAGAATCCTTTCGCAGGCCAGTGGCAACCGCCCATCGCCAAGGCGAATCCGTTTTGCGATGAGCCGTTGGCCCGCCTATCCCGCAAAGGCTGAACGCGTCCCGAACCGGACCACCACAAAGCCGCCTGCACGCTTTTTTGCGAAAGCCACCTTGCCGCTTGCCCAAGTGCCCGATATAGCGCCGCGCTTACAGCCCAAGCTGATACCCGGAGACGTGGGTGAGTGGCTGAAACCAGTTCCCTGCTAAGGAACCGTACTCTATCAGGGTACCGAGGGTTCGAATCCCTCCGTCTCCGCCACCGGCCTTTGATAAGATTGAGTTTTTCCCCTTAAGGGGCTGCCGTTCCCATAAACGCTCCCCGACAGATGGCCTGCTTTCGGCTTCAGGTGCGATCAGCATTGCAATCGTGATCCGCCTCGGCAAACTTCGCGCTTGGCATCTAGGGGGCGCAGTATGGTTGATGTTGGCGATGACGCATCCGAAAGGCCCCCGGCCCTTTATGATCCCAAGCAGGACTTAGCGCCTCAGAACGAGCTTCAGGCTGCCCAGATAAGAGAGATTGCAACCATGGGAGCAAACACGCTGGAGCGAACCGCCATCAAGATGCAAGAAGACTCGTCTGAGATGGGCCGATGGATCCTCGCATCGCTACTGACCCTCAACACCGGCGCTGCGATCGCAACAGCATCCGCCTCGGAGCTAGCGGTCGGCCCCATCGGCGAGCCACTAGTTGCTTTCGCAATCGGAGCCGCGCTCGCCATAGGCACAGGGATTAACGCCTTGGTTACTTCGGTTCGCTTGGCCCCCATCATTGGGGACATAACCGAACGTCTCAGGCTTAGCGTTTTTGAGAGCACAATCCACGCCGCGACACGCCTAAGGGTGCTGGACTTGTTGCCGATCATGAAGCAGCAGATCGCCATTTCGACCGCACTCGCGGCCGGGTCGTTGGTATCGTTCGGTACGGGCATTTGGCTGGCCGTCGCCTAGCGGGTTGGCCTTCACGGCTAGACAACCCTCTGTCGGATCTTCAGAAACCTCGCATTCAGGGGGTGACTCGTGCTGCGACGTCTTGAGGCAGTCCAATACATCAGCGAGGTCGGCAGCGGGCGAACCGAGCCGATCATTGCTGCGGCTGAAGATGCCGACGGTGATGTGATCGAAGTTGTGCTCAAGTTCGCCTCGAAGTGCGATCTGGGAACGAACGCTCTCGCAGTCGAGGCGATTGCCGCGTGCTTGGCAGGCACGATTGGCCTGCCGATCCCAGAACCGTTCCTCGTCGACCTTTCGCCCGAATGGCGCGAGACCTTGCCACCGCGCATTCGGGCGCGGGTTTCTGAGTGGGACGGTCTCGCTTTCGGCTCCAAGCTGATTTGGCCACAGTGGCCCGCCTGGACCGTCGCCCACCGGTTAAGCCCCGCCATGGTGCAAACCGCAGCAGAGATATTGGCATTCGATGCCTTCACTGAGAATGTCGATAGGCGCGAGGACAACCCAAACTGCCTCGTCAGTGGTGATCATCTAAGGATATTCGACCATGAAATGGCATTCCCGAGGGGATTGATTGGAGCGAAGCCTTGGACGATGGGCGGCATGAGTCCTTTGACACGCGGCCAAGGAAGGCACATTTTTCACCGCGAGTTGGCGGGCCGGGAGGTCAATCGCGACGCGATTCGGCAGAAATGGGCGGACTTGCGCGACGAGGAGATCGAGGAGTATGGCGCAGCCGTTCCTCAAGAATGGCGCGACGAGCCCTTCATCGAAGACGTGCTTGCGAAAATTCGAGAGGTGCGTGGTAACCTTATCGGATGCATGGCAGAGCTAGAACGGATCCTGCAATGAGCCGCCGACCATACAGCTACAGCGTCCTACGCTATATCCACGACGTCGTTACTGGCGAGTTCGTGAACGTCGGCCTCGTCATGATCGCCCCCGGTGTCAGCGGCGCGCGCCCTATCGTCCGCTTCGAGTTCAAAGATCGTATTCAACGCCTCCGCAGCCTCTTCCCTGATGTGGATCGGGCGGCTTTTGCGACGGCAATCCAAGCTGTGGCCCGCTCAGCGCGAACCGTCGCAAAGCAGATTGAGGGTGGCGGGCTGTTCACGGAAGGCGACGCCCGAACCGTTGCGATCCGGATGCTGCCCCATGACGGGAGTTCATTGCAATGGTCAGAGGTCGGAACCGGCTTGGCGGCAGACTTCGAAAAGGAATTTCGCAGGATCGCCGCCCGGATGCTGTCGCATTACGACAGACGAACGGGATCGAAGCGAACCGATGATGACGTGTGGCGACCGGTTCGCACCGCCATCATCGAACGAGAAATCGATATCGAGTTCGAGAGCAAGGTTGTTCGGGGTGAACTTGATACGATCGAGTTCGCGCACGCTTGGAAGAATGGAAAAATTCACGCTTACGAGCCCCTGTCATTTGACCTAGCCGACGCCGAGAACATCAAGAAAAAGGTGCGGCGCTGGGTCGGGCACCTATCAACCGTGGCTGTGGGCAAGCACGACGAGTTTCAGGCTCACTTCATTGTTGGACGTCCGTCCGATCCTCGCCTTCTTCCCTCCTACGACGATGCGGTGAAGCTGCTCCGCTCGGCTGCTGGCCACCCAGAAGTGTATGAGGAGGAGGAGATCCCGGCGCTGATCGACAAGCTTGAGGTCAGTTACCGGATGCATATCAGCCACCGATGAGGCGTCTTTCAGGGAGCTTTTGAGGGAACACGGGATAGTGTCTCCAAGAAGTCCCACAAAATTAGAAACTCATGGCGGAGCGCGCGTCCGCAGAACACACATGCGGAAGGCGGTGAAGATCCTCGCAGTCCCCCTCGAGCCAAGTCAGGACCAGTGGCGGGACACGGTCACGACAACCCAGAACAGGAAGCACACCCTACGCGATGAATCGCCGCATCTATTCCCCAGAATTAGCGCGCTAATACAGGGCGATAGCGAGCGCGCGCTGCAAATGGCAGCTTCCCATTCAGAATTGGATAGGCCGAAATCGGGCAATCAGATTCGATTGGGCTTCGCCTAGAGATATGAAAAGAAGAAGCTTTCTGTTCGCAGCCGGCTACTCATATCGGATTGAGGGGTGAGGCCCTGAACTAAGGCGAATGCTGGGTTCGCTCGGCCAAGTAGGTAGCCGAAACTGGGACTTATCCGCCCTTCCTAGTTGAAGTTCCGAATGGCAGGTTCCGCCAATAACCAACGTGAGACAACTTCCTCGCTCTAGGAGTTGCCGCCACCTTCCTCGAGGCGCTCCATGCTTCGCGTTGCGGAGCCGGCTGAGTGGTGAGGTCAGGCTCTCTTACCGGAATCGCGACGATGACGGTCGATGCCCTGCTTACGTTTTCTTTGTGTGCACGCACGGCTGTGTCTTAAGGTCCTCAATGAGTTGCTCACCAAGGGTCGCGTTTATGGAAGTTCTAATTCTCGTCTTGATCCTATTTATCGGATGGCATTTCCTTCCTGATCGAGAGCCCGAAAGGGCCTTCCCCAAATTCAAGAGGCAGGTTCTAGTTACGACGGGCACTGCAGACTGGCAGGCACGTTTCGAAGCGCAATGTGAGTCACCGGCGGAAGTTGCATTTCTGCGCGCAATGATCAAAGAATGTAATCTCAAGCCGTTAGGAGGTTCGCTGGCAGGCACGGGAATCCGCCTGGATTTGCAAGTTGAGGAGGGCCACTATCGGGTTGATTTCCTCTGCAACGAATGGATGGTGGTCGAAATCGATGGAGCCCAATGGCATTCTTCGGATGAGGCAATTGCTCGAGACAGAATGCGAGATGGCTATCTTGATTCTCTCGGCTACACAGTCATCCGAATTCCGGCCAAGCTTGTTTTTGAGCGCCCCGCACATGCAGTGCAGAGCGTTCGCAATGCGATCGCGATCGGCAAAAAAGACGTTATTCCATCAGCGAAGAAAACTGGTTTCCAAAAGCTTGCTGAAACGGGTGCTGCAATTGCTGCGATCAGCAATGAAGTTAAATTGAAAAGTGCTCTCAGAGTAACGCTGGATCAGGCGCGTGAAGCGATAAGGCAAGAGAATCTTCTGATCGAATCAGCAATTAGCTTCGCTGAATTACAAAACAATCCGATACTACGAAAGCAATTTGAAGAGTTTCATCTTTCCATATCGAACATCAAAGATGTAGAAACAGACGGACGACGCGATAAGAAGATAATGCATAGCAGCTTTCCCGGCCACCCTGAGCTCACATCAAATTCGGAATGGAATGCAGTTATAGAAGCGAGCTGGATTGAGGTTTGTTCCGAGCGAGACACGGTATACGAACGCGCTCGTTCCCGCGTAACCGCTAATCCTCAGTTAGAATCTGCGGTATTAGAAGCGCTCACGTCCTTCGGACGGTCTGATATTGCTGAAAGGCTAGGCTTCAGAGCATCCTTCAAGTGAGCAGCTGACGCGTGAAATGTTGCCGATCACTTTGGGGCTATGGGTCGCTTGCCGACAGGCGGCGGTCCTCGAACTCGGGCTTGTCGAACATCGGCTAGGCTTTCCCTTACGCCACGATCGTCACGCGCACCGGCGATCCGGGCGGACCTGTTCACGCATCTTTGAACGGCGGGGCTGCCGGGTGGCGGTACATCCGGTCGCTGATGTCCGGGCCTCCCCAATCCCTGAACGTCGCGAGCACGTCGAGCAGCGGATGGTCTTCTACTGCGGACGGGCGGTTCAGGTCGGCATATAGAAGCTCAACGGGGCGACTGTGGAACAGATAACAGAGGCTGTTGGCGAGGACATCGGCCGCCACCACTATCGGGTCCTCATCGCCGACCGGCGTGATCGCAAGACTGTCGACCGTGGTCGTCATCTGAAGCTCGGGCGGGATTTGCGCTTCGAACCGCATCTGAGCGCTCACCACCGTCTTCGTGACCGTGTCAAAGCCGGTGGCGCTGCTGGTGCGAGGATCCATGTCGAGCAATTCGGCTGCCTTTTGCCGGAACAGCTTCGCGATCGGCGCATCGACATTGTCGGTGCGCACCACGATATCGACAGGTCCCGGATTCCGCTCCTCGATATAAGCGACGATATGGCCGTAAAGGCCCGTGAACAGGATCGCGTGGAGCGACTCCGGCTTTTCGCGCGGACTGCCGACCTTGATCCTTGGATTAGGGTTGGAAGCCGCCATATCCGCCCGCACATTCGCGTGCAGCTGCTCGACGGCTTTATGCCAGCCGTGAAAACCGGCGACATGGATCGCGTACCAGAAGCAGGGCAATTTGAGATCGAGTATCACGGCGAACAGGTCCGCCCGCAATCCCGCCTGCTGTGACGGTTGTAGATCGGTGATGTGCAGCTTGCCGTCATCACCGCGATAGGGCGCGATTGCCGCTTCGAGCCTCGGCTCAGCGTCGGACAGCATGTCCTCTGGCACAAACAGCCCGGCGAACACGCCGACCTGCCCGGGAAATTGCTCGTCTTGGTCGGCATAGCCCTTTGCGCCGGATTCGTCGCAGGCGAGAATGATCTTCATGAGTGTTCGATGTCCTAGGCCGCCCGGCCGACACCGGTGAGCGGCGTCGACAAGATGATGGTTTCATGCGGTCCCGCCGGTGCCCGCCCAAGGACATGAAGCGCGTTCAAATAGCGGTGCCGCTGGTGCCCCTCGACGATGACCAGTCGCACATCGGGCAACCTCACACCGCCATCGATGACGCCGAACGGTGTAGATAGGAGCACCATCGGGTAGTCCCAAGTCCCTTGGTCAAGCGCGACCGCCGTCGCATGACGATCGGCACCGCCGCGCCTCTGGAAGGTGTCATAATCGAAATGGGGATGCAACTCACCGCCCCACGCGCGGTGGATGGCTGCCAGCAGCACTTTGCCGTCCCAGATCCGCCTTTCCCAAGCGAGCGTTTCAAGCGGGAGGAAGCTGAACGGGGAATGGGTCCAATGCCGGTAGATCCATTGCTCGATCAGGTCGGCCGGCAGGTGTGCCAGCACTTCGCAGTTGCGCGACCACCAGGCGTCGAAGGGCTCTTTCGCATGGGTCGATTCGCCAACCGGCCTAAGCGTGTCCGGCCAAGCGGTGGCCGGTAGATGATCGAGGTCGAATGGCTCCATTGCGCAATCATAGCGAGCAGGAGCATGAGCTGAAGCCCAATCGACCGGACGGGAGAAGCAGGTCGGAGCAAGAGAACGGACGCTGGGGGATCTGGATCGACGTCGAGGGGTTCAGCAACCTCTGGAGCGCGGGCGACTAGGCTTCCATGCCGACAAGGCACGGCGGCAGCTTCGCGAACAGCTTCTGCAGCTGACCACGGGAAAGCCTGCGCCGCAGCACTGCCTCGCCCAGAGCGTTTACAACATGGACCTGGAAAACAGACTTTGCCAGATCCAGCCCGACTACCGCTACTTGCTCCATCTCCTACTCAACCGCAGGATTATCCCGCAGGGGTGGAGAGCCGTCCACGACATCACTTGCAGTCAATAAGGCGGGCGGCGCTCAGCCCCGGAAACCGCTTGGCAGCTTTCGGCGGGAGCAGACATTCAACTCGGCGATGTTGAACGACAGCCTCTGGGTCGGCTCCGGACGATCAACCTATTTCACGAACCTAGCGCTGGCGAGTTCCTCCTAGGCTACGACTTGCTGCCTCAACCGATTTGGGCGAAGCTATCGCCATGACACCGAAGCAGGAGAAGTTCTGTCAGCTCTACATTGAGCTAGGCAACGCCAGTGAGGCTTATCGGCGCTCCTACCACGCGAGGGGGATGTCTACTGCCAGCGTGAACCGCAAAGCCAAGGAGCTCCTCGACAACGGCAAGATCGCGGCAAGGCTCGACCAAATGAGAGCCGCGCACGCTGAACGTCACGCAGTCACGGTCGATGATATTGCTCGAATGCTTCGCGAGGATCGCGAGTTCGCGCGTGAGCACGTGAAACCGTCTGCTTGCGTTGCTGCCACCATGGGCCTTGCAAAGCTGTATGGGCACCTCACCGACAAGGCCGAGATCACCGGCAAAGGCGGTGCCGACCTCATCCCCACCCGCACCGAGGATGAGGAGCGCAACATGCTCGAGGACCGACTGCGAGATGCCATCATGCGTTTCGCTGCCGCCGAATCCAGGCAATCGTCGATCCAGTGACGCAAACAATCGAGGCGCGCGCCGCCAAGGTCGGGCCACTCCCTATAGGCGAGATTTAGGCCCCGCCTTACCGCCACGTTCCACACGTGCGCGAAGGTACGTCCCTACGTGCCATTCTCACGTGCCGGGACGTCCCCGCCGTCCGACAGCAACGAAGCGGGAGCCACCCTCAGGGCTGTCGCTAGACGTTCCAATACGTCGATGGAGACTGAGTAACGGCATCGCTCTAGGGCGCTAACGTAGGTTCGATCAATGCCGGCTGCGTCTGCAAGTTCTTCCTGCGACAGACCTGCGGCCACCCGAGCCTTTCGTAAATTTTCAGCCAAAATCTGCCGCAATGCCATCCTCAAGATGGCTGACAGGTGTTGTGTATCCTACAACGGAGTATACTCTACAGACTTGAAAACAGCCACTTGAGGCCAGTGAAACGGGGGTGATGATGGATATCTCGCAGGTGTCGCTTCTACTCAGCGGCGGGCAAATCATGGCTGGGATCGCTTACCCGTCCTATGCTCGCACACAGCAAGGCTGGAAGGTTGGCGCAATGGCTGGGGGCGGCTTCTGGTCGCTGTGGTTCGGCTTGGGAGCACTCGCTTACGTGAGTGGGATGGCAAACGTCTTCGGCTGGCTGGGGCTGCTAGCAGCAATACCGTGGGCATTCTTTCTCGGCTTAGTGCTCATGCTGACACTCGGTCGGCACATGCAGTTGCTCGCATTGCCCGCGCCCATCCTTGCGAACGTCTGGTTCATGATGTGATCGTCGAAACCCTGTTCATCATCGCTTGTGGCGCCTTCATTCTGGTTCTTTGGGGTTACGTCGTTGCTAAAGGGCAGGTGCTGCCGCGCACTTCAGCGAACACAACTTGCGGTGCCCCGCCCGCACCGGATTTGCCTTCCAGCGACATGGGGACTTCTCCGAAGCATGAGACTGCATTGGAGCAGGACCCAACACTATCCGCGCCAACACCGACCGAAATCTCTGCGCCCACGCGTGAACGGCTCCGTGAGCTCATGGGTATTGCGCTGACAATCCCCACTCCTGAGGCAATTCTCGAGTTCAGCGCATTCGCATCACGGCTCAGAGGCATGGGCAAAGCCGGTGCCCGGCGTTTGGGGCCATATAACATCATGATGGTATTCACGCAGCGTCCAGGTGCACAGGCAGTCGCATCACGAAGTGATTGGGCGAAAGTGGGCCAGACCGTGAGGCCGGACGCAATCCCCATCCTCATCCTGCGGCCGAATGGTCCGACAATGCAGGTCTTCGAGCTGGAAGACACGTTGCCACGCCGGGAGAAGCAGCCCGACCGGGACGCTTTCGCGACGGCCGGAGACTTCAAGGCCGAAACACTCCAAGGATTGATCGAAAAACTGTCTGCACCCGATAAGCGGAATCTGAAGGTGGAGATTGATCTCGGCGACTTGGGTTCGAACAGCGCCGGCTGGATATGCGAGCAACCTTCCCTCTTGCCATCATCCGGTCAGTCTCTGCAGGGCGAACCTGGACTTGGAGCCCTCCATGTAGGCCAGCAGCCCGGGCATTGGCGCATCATGCTCAATCGGCGCCTCACCCCGGCCGAGCAATTCGCAACGCTTCTGCATGAGCTGGGTCACCTTTTCTGCGGTCATGTAGGACCGTTCGAGGAGGGCAACGCGCGCGCCGACGAATACGGCTGGCCGGATCGATCTCGCATTCCCTACGAGGCCATGGAAATCGAGGCGGAATTGGTCTCGTGGCATATCTGCGAGCGCATGGGGTTGGTCACAGGCTCTGCGATCTACCTCCGTCCTCACATGGAAAAGGCCACCCGTGAAATGCAGGCGGTTGACCTCGATCGCGTGACGAGGGCGATCGCGAAGATCGAGCATTATGTCAGGTAATCCGAGATTGAACCTTGCGACGATCTTAGAGGCGTGAAGTCTTTAGGGTAGCGCTACAAGCCTGAGCCTGACGGCTCAGGACAGTTGTCATTCGCCGATGCACTAGATGCCGGATCTGGCAGGCGCAGGTAGGGCCGACTTCTCCACCACTCCCCGCTCGGGCGCCTAATGGTGGTGACAGCTGTATGTGCGGTGGGAACCACCTCAACGAAGATTGGCTGTTTTCCGCCATTTCTCGATTTCTCGGTGGTGGATTCCACCTCCGGTTTGGGTGGAGCGGCACCAAGCAATCGAGCTTGCGCGGGGGATTCCACCACCGGCATACGATGTGAGGTCAACGCCCTGTAGTATCGCTTGAGTGCCTTTTGCCCTCTCTCAGCGCGTTTACGCTGCTTTGATCCAGCCGGCGGATCATAGGATTGCCATTCGTTGGTGGCCGGTTTCTTCAAGCAGGGCGCAGCAAGCCAGGTAAGGCACCAGCAGCGGGCTCGTGAATGGTCAGCAGCTTTGACGCTGAAGTGGGCTTCCTTCGTGCACCGAACGAAGCCCCTGTCGATCAGCTCATCGAATGCAGCACCGACAGAATGATGGTCCGAGAGGCCGAGGCGATCGGTAGCGTCCCTGAGAGACAGATAGATCGAACCATTGTTCTCACCCCAATCAAGCATTGTGAGTTCAACCAACAGCGCTCGCGCGACAACGCTAAGTGATCGATAAGCTGCCGACATCAGCAGCTTATGAGGCAAGCGGACGAAACGATCCGTAAGGTCGTTCCGCCCTTTGGCGTTTGCCTTCGATCCCTTCCTCCGCGGCATCGGTCCTCAGCCTTCAGACCCGCTGTTCAAGAAAGCACGGAGGCTCTCAGCCGGGATGATCGTGCGTCCTCCGATGCGCACCACGTGCAGTCGTCCCGCGGCGACATGGCTGTAAATGGTGGTCCGCGACAGGCTGGTGGCCTTGCAGGCTTCCTTGATACTGTAGGCCAACTTTTCGGGATTTTCGGTCATGGTCCGTCTCCGTTCAACTCGTGACGGGGACGTGCGTATGTGACCTACCGTGTAGGCTCACCCGATCGCGAAGATCACATTTAGGGTGACGTCATCAGATGAATCCCGAGCCACGAGCATTCCCGCGAGCATCCATAACGATTTGCTCGAATTGGCTGATGATCTCGGCGAGTCCCTCAGCCGTTACCTTAAGGCTGTCCGCTGGGTCGACACCTCGCAATCTGCTGTAAGCGAATGCCATCTCCAGTGCGGCATCTGTGTGGTTGAGCCCTCGGTATCGGCATTCTTCAATCCAGCGCGCGAGCTTGTTGGCTTTCGTGTAGCAGGCTTGGACCCATTTTTCGCTCCGGTGGCAGTCGTCAGCGACTTTCTCGACTGCCTGGTCATAGGTCTTGCCTTCTTCGGTCATCGTTACAGCTACTCGGCGACCGACCTCGATCTGGTGCCGCTCCGATCGAAACTTACGGACAAGGCGGCTGTGACGGGAGTGTTGCACCGTCAGCTTTGATCCAGCTAGACGCCCGTCGAGCGCATCAGCCAATGCTTCTCGCGTGCGAGCCTCGATCGGCTGCTTTGACCGAAGCAGATTGGAGAGATGTCGGCCGGGTTCGTCAATCAGACCGGCAAGGCTCAACTGAACCAGCAAATTGAGGTCGACCTGACCAAGACCGTATTTTGCCAAACCGTCGCTCCCCCATCAGTGAGCATTGCAGTCGGATGAGAGGCGTCCAAACTGGCCAGATCAGCTCATCGCGCCTCGTCAGCCCATAGCAAACCTTAGCCTTTCTAAGGCCTGTGTATCGAACGCAGTCGAACTCCATTGGATGCAATCGGACCGAACAGCGACCCGACCAAATTGGCCAAAAATGGTTGTTGCTTCAACCGGCTCGACGTAACCAGCCATCATGAACCCCGTAGAAATCGGCGACGCCATCTCTGACCTCGCGCAGCAGCCGTTCGACGCTGCCGAGTTCCCGTTCCAGTTCCTCGAAGCTTTCGGCAACAAGAAGACCGCGATCGACCGGCTGCGCAAGGGCAACACCAACCAGTCCGACATCCCCGGCGCCGTCCTCCAGCGCAGCCACATCCACATCGCCACCTGCCAGCCCGGCTCGGTGGGCGACACCTTGACGGCCCTGCGCGGCAGCCCCAAGACCACCAGCCAGAAGGCCCGCTTCATCCTCGCCACCGATGGCGATCGGTTCGAGGCCGAGGACGTCACCACCGGCGAGACCGTCGTCTGCGACTACCCCGATTTCGCCAACCACTTCGGCTTCTTCCTGCCGCTCGCCGGCATCACCACCGTCGCGCAGATCCGCGAGAGCTCGTTCGACATCCGCGCCACCGGTCGTCTCAACAAGCTCTACGTCACCCTCCTCCAGGACAACCCCGAGTGGGCCGCGGCCGACCGCCGCTCCGACATGAACCACTTCATGGCCCGGCTGATCTTCTGCTTCTTCGCCGAGGACACCGACATCTTCCACTCCGGCTACAAGTTCACCGAGACCGTGACCCGGATGACCAGCGGCGGGGTGGACAACACCCACGAGGTGATCCAGGAACTGTTCCGCGCCATGAACACGCCCATCGCCGATCGCACGGCGGCAGGCATCAAGACTTGGGCGAATGGCTTTCCCTACGTCAACGGCCAGCTCTTCAGCGGCAATATCGACGTCCCCCGTTTCAGCCGCACCGCGCGCGGATACCTCATCCACATCGGCAATCTCGACTGGACCAAGATCAACCCCGACATCTTCGGCTCGATGATCCAGGCCGTCGCCGATGACGAGGAGCGCGGCGCGCTCGGCATGCATTACACCAGCGTGCCGAACATCCTGAAGGTGCTGAACCCGCTGTTCCTCGACGACCTGCGCAAGCATCTGGAGGAGGCGGGCGACAATGCCCGCAAGCTCCTCAACCTGCGCAGTCGCATGGCCAAGATCAGGGTGTTCGACCCGGCCTGCGGCAGCGGCAACTTCCTCGTCATCGCCTATAAGGAAATGCGGGCAATCGAGGCCGAGATCAACCGGCGGCGCGGCGAGCCCGATCGCCGCAGCGAGATCCCGCTCACCAACTTCCGCGGCATCGAGCTTCGCGACTTCCCGGCGGAGATCGCCCGGCTCGCGCTGATCATCGCCGAATACCAGTGCGACGTGCTCTATCGTGGCCAGAAGGAGGCGCTGGCCGAGTTCCTGCCATTGGACAGTCAGAACTGGATTACTTGTGGGAATGCCCTGCGTCTCGACTGGCTCAGCATTTGCCCGCCGACCGGAACGGGCGTGAAGGTGCGTGGGGATGACCTGTTCAATACGCCGCTCGACCAGTCCGAGATCGACTTCGAGAACGCTGGTGGGGAAACCTACATCTGCGGGAACCCGCCTTACTTAGGCAGTAAATGGCAGACATCCGAGCAGAAGGCCGACCTTGAGCAGATTTTTTCAAGACACACTGCGTCTTGGAAGTCGCTCGACTACGTTGCGGGATGGTTCGCCAAAGCCGCCGATTATGGCACCAATACACCGACGGTTTCGGCATTCGTATCGACCAACTCGATATGCCAAGGTGTTCAAGTCCCCATACTGTGGCCAGTCATCTTCGCTACTGGCCATCGCATCGTATTCGCTCACACGTCGTTCCGCTGGGCGAATCTTGCCAGCCATAACGCAGGCGTCACAGTGGCAATTATTGCTATCGCCCGTGATGAGACCGATCGCGGCGCGACGATCTACTCCATAGGGGAACATGGAGAAACGACAGCGAAATCTGCCGAACGGATCTGCGCTTACCTCGTGCCGGGCGACGGTATCGAGATCAAGCCGGCGCGTCGCTCGATATCAGGCTGCGCATATATGGACCTTGGGAACATGCCAAAAGATGGCGGAAATCTCCTACTCAGCTTCAACGAGGCGGTAGAAATGACAGCCGCCGATCCCAACGCAGGAAAGTTCATTTTCGACTTCGTTGGTTCGCAGGAGTTCGTGAAGGGCATTGTTCGCAATTGCCTCTGGATCGAAGACCATGAGGTGGAAGAAGCGCGACGATCGGAACGCATCAGCTTGCGTCTCGATGGCGTCCGTCAGATGCGGTTGTCGAGCGATGCAGAGTCCACCCGGGCATTTGCAGATCGGTCTCACCGGTTCAAGCAGATCCAAGGACGTGGCAAGAGCTCTACCATCGTGGTTCCCAAGGTCACATCTGAGCGACGTGCCTATCTTCCAGTCGGCTTGCTATCGTCCCACTCGATAGTCTCGGACAACGCCTTCGCGCTGTATGATGCGCCTCTATGGAACATGGCCATTGTTGCGTCCCGCGTTCACTGGGTGTGGGTCTCGACTGTCTGCGGTCAGCTGGAAACGCGGATCCGATACTCAAACACCTTGGGATGGCACACCTTCCCGCTCCCCAAGCTGACCGAGCAGAACAAGGCCGACCTCACGGCTTGCGCCGAGAACATCCTGCTCGCGCGCGAGGCGCACTTCCCCGCCACCATCGCCGATCTCTACGATCCCGAAGCCATGCCCGAAAACCTCCGCCGCGCCCACGAGGAGAACGACGAAACCCTCGAACGCATCTACATCGGCCGCCGCTTCAAGAACGACACCGAACGCCTCGAAAAGCTGTTCGAGCTCTATACCAGGATGACCGGCAAGGGGAAAGCGGCGTGAGAATGCAGGACTGCAACAGTGACCTCATGCGCCTAATGGAGCGATGCCAATGATCGAACTTGCCGAAGCCACGGGCACTGGGCTGTTAATCGCGTTTGAGTGGGTCAACGGCAAATCGGCGCTGGTATCTGCGCTGGCGACGGTCGCGATCGCATGGCTTACGCTCGAACTAGCGCGCGAGAACCGGAAGCTTCGAAAAGCTGGGCAGGAGCCCCAGGTGGTTGCTTATCTCGTCCCGCACCCTGACGGCAATGGTTTCCTCAACATCGTTTTCGCCAACGTTGGGTTGGGCCTTGCAAAAGATGTCATGTTCAACATCGATTGCGACGAAGCCGATTTCCAAGCACATCGCGTGTTGCTGAAGACCGTAAAGGGTCATGCGCCTATCAACGTAATCCCGTCGGGCGAAAAGATCGTTGCCTTGTTCGGGCTGGGACGCGACCTCTTCGGTAGCCACGCTCAAGATCCAATCGGCCCGCTGAAACCGTTCAACGTTAGGATGGATTTTAAAGATGCCGATGGTCGGCCACGGCACACCATCTCGAACATCGATATCATGCAATTTGCCAGCCTGCCGGGGCTCTTAGCCAAGCCTGCACTTCGGGCAATCGAGGATACGTTGAAGAAAATGGACGGGCGGTTTGAGGTGTTGGCCAAGGCATCGAAAAAGTTCGTGAAATTCGTCGATACGACATCTCTGCAAGATGAGGTGCGTCAATTCCACAAGTCGAATGCTTCGGATGGCCAGGCAAATGAGGCATCCGAATGACCTCCGCTCGCCCCGTTCCCGCCGTATCGTTCCAGACCGCCCGCAGCGGCGCTTCGACCAACGCGGACGAGCTTGGCATGCGCCCCATGCAGGGGCGCGCTTACAACAGGCGCGGCGAGCAATACCTGCTGATCAAGTCGCCGCCGGCCTCGGGCAAGAGCCGCGCGCTGATGTTCATCGCGCTCGACAAGCTGCACAATCAGGGGCTGCGGCAGGCGATCATCGTTGTGCCGGAAAAGTCGATCGGCGGCAGCTTCGGCGATGAGCCGCTGTCGCAATATGGCTTCTGGGCGGATTGGTCGGTGAAGCCGAAGTGGAACCTGTGCAACACGCCCGGCGCGGATGACGAGAAGGCTGATCCGTCCAAGATCAAGGCGGTCGGCCAGTTCCTGGAAAGCGAAGATCAGGTGCTGGTCTGCACCCATGCCACCTTCCGCTTTGCCGTGGAGCGGTTCGGCGTAGAAGCCTTCGACGACCGCCTGATCGCGGTGGACGAGTTCCACCACGTCTCGGCCGGCGAGGACAATCGCCTCGGCAACCAGCTCACGGAGTTCATCGCCCGCGACAAGGTGCACATCGTTGCCATGACCGGCAGCTATTTCCGCGGCGATGCGGTGCCCGTTCTTACGCCTGAGGACGAGGCTAAGTTCGAGACTGTCACCTACACCTACTACGAGCAGCTCAACGGGTATGAGCACCTGAAGCGGCTCGACATCGGCTATTTCTTCTACACCGGGCGCTATCTGGAGGCGATCGAGCACTGCCTCGACCCGGCGCGCAAGACGATCGTCCACATCCCGTCGGTCAACGCCAGGGAGAGCACGAAGGATAAGGTGGCCGAGGTCAACGAGATCCTGCACTACCTCGGCAAATGGCAGGGGGCCGATCCGGTCACCGGATTCGAGCTGGTGGCACTGCCAGATGGCCGGGTGCTCAAGATCGCCGATCTGGTCGATGACAGCGATCCAGCCCGGCGGACGAAGGTGCTGGCCGCGCTCAAGGACCCTGCGCACAAGAACGATCGCGACCACGTCGACATAATAATTGCCCTCGGCATGGCGAAGGAAGGCTTCGACTGGATTTGGTGCGAGCACGCGCTGACGGTGGGCTATCGCTCCAGCCTCACCGAGATCATCCAGATCATCGGCCGCGCCACCCGAGATGCCCCCGGCAAGTCCGTCGCGACCTTCACCAATCTGATCGCTGAACCTGATGCCTCGGAAGCTGCTGTGGCTGATGCGATCAACGACACCCTCAAGGCGATCGCCGCCAGTCTGCTGATGGAACAGGTGCTGGCCCCGCGCTTCACCTTCAGCCCCAAGAGCGCGGGCCCGCTGCCCGATTTCGATTACGGGCCGGAAGGCTATCGGGAAGGCAAGGCCAACGTCGGCGTCAACGAGGAACGTGGGCAGTATCACTTCGAGATCGCCGGTCTCGTCACGCCCAAGAGCCCCGAAGCTGCCCGCATCTGTGAACAGGACCTCAACGAGGTGATCGCCGCCTTCGTCCAGAAGAAGAGCGTGGCCGAGCGCGGATTGTTCGACGAAAACACGGCGCCGCAGGAAATGACCCAGGTCGCCATGGGCAAGATCGTTCGCGATCGCTATCCCGACCTCAGCGCCGAGGATCAGGAGGCGGTTCGCCAGCATGCAATTGCGGCGCTGAACCTGACCCAGAAGGCGAAGTCACTGGCGATGGGTGCGGCTGACGTGACCGAGGGTGAGCAACGCGCCAACACGGCATTGCTGGAAGGGGTCCGGCAATATGCGATGGACGTCCGCGAGCTCGACATCGACCTCATTGACAGCATCAATCCCTGGCATGCCGCCTACGCGGTTCTGGCCAAGGCCATGACTGAGAGTACCCTCAAACAGGTGCAGGCGGCGATCTCGGCCAAACGCACCAAGATCCTGCCGGACGAGGCCAAGGAACTCGCCGTCGCGGCCGTCAAATTCAAGAAGGAGCGTGGCCGCGTTCCGTCGATCACATCGAGCGATGCCTGGGAACAGCGTCTTGCAGAAGGCGCCGCCGCCTTTATGCGTTTCCGCGAGGAAGGCCGCTATGAGTGAATTTGATCTCGACGAGCTGGCGGATGAACTCGCCGATTTCGCTCCCGCAGCGAAGAAGCAGGCAACATACACTGCGCGCGAAGAGCGGATCATCGCAGGCTTCGAGGATATCGTGCGCTTCTATGAGGAGCATGGCCGTCCTCCGCAGCACGGTGAGGGCCGTGACATCTTTGAACGGCTCTATGCCGTCCGCCTTGATCGCCTGCGCGCTCAGCAGGACTGCCGGGATCTATTGGCAACCTTCGATCAGCATGGATTGCTTGACGAAGCGACCGCGCTTGCTGCCGAAGAGGTGGAACTCGGCGTGGACGATCTGGCCTCGGAGTTGGCTGATCTTGACGACGGCTCTGACATCACCCGGCTCCGGCATGTGCGGTCTGCCGAGGAAAAGCGGGCGGCTGAAGAAATTGCCCGGCGCGACAAGTGTCACGATTTCGAGAAGTTCAAGCCGCTGTTCGAGCAGGTAAAGCAAGATCTCGCCTCGGGAACACGGGTGACCCGTCCCTTTGAGCTGAAGGCAGAAATCCGGCCCGGGGCCTTCTTCATCGTGGGCGGGCTCATCAGCTACGTCGCCGAGATGGACGACATCTTCACCAACGCGCAGGGGCGCACCGACGCCCGCCTGCGGGTGATCTTTGATAACGGCACCGAAAGCGGGATGCTGATGCGCTCGCTCCAGCGCCAGCTGCATGAAGACGAGGCCGGGCGCCGGATTACGGACCCGTCGCCTGGTCCTTTGTTTGCCGATCGACCGGACGATGGTGAAGCGGAAACAGGCACCATCTACGTGCTCCGCAGCAAGTCGGACCACCCCTTCGTGACCGAGCACCGGGAGGTGGTGCACAAGATCGGCGTCACCAGTGGATCGGTCGAGACGCGGATCTCCGGCGCCGAGAAAAGCTCGACATACCTGCTCGCAGGCGTTGACGTTGTGGCGACCTACAAGGTGTACGGCGTCAATTGCCAGAAGCTGGAAAGTCTCCTGCACAAGGTGTTCGCCGCCGCGCAGCTGGACCTGTCGATCCCCGACCGGTTCGGGCACATGGTGAAGCCGCGGGAGTGGTTCGTGGTTCCGCTCCTGGTAATCGACGAAGCAGTCGAGAGGATCCGAGATCGATCGATCACCTCGTATCGTTACGCGCCAAATGAGGGGAGGCTGGTTCTGGCGGGGACACGATAGTTGCTAGCGGTTCGTCAATCTGGCCCGATGCTAGTCCACAAAGCGCGCTTGGCCTTGGAGGGGTGTGGCGACGACTTGTGCAGCCCAAGAACCGTCATCGCCCTTCACAAGGGTCGCTGATCGTCCACCCCAGCCCACTGTCAGCGTTCGATCATCATGCTGATACGCAGTGGGGTCCCCCCACAGGCTGAAACCCGTTGCGACAATCACAACCCCTCCAATAGTGAGCGACTGCTGGCCGTCTTCCGTTTCCCCGTAAACGGGAGTGTGGCCAGTCAGCTCCGAAATCAGGTTCGTCGCATAAGGATTGCTTTCGCCCATCAGATTTCCTCAGTTTAGGCCACGTCTTGGCGTATTGAGACCACAGTCGCCGATCCTTGCATCTTGCCGGCGCAAAAGTCAGCCCAGTCGGTCATAAGCCGCCGCCGCTTTTCGAACAGATCGCCGCGCCGATAAGCCCGCTCCACTGCGTTGCTGATGGTGTGCGCCAGAGCCATTTCGGCGACCTCATGGGAATAGCCGGTGCATTCCGCCGCCCAATCGCGGAAGGCGGACCGGAAGCCGTGCACAGTTACGTCCTGCTTCATGCGGCGAAGCAGCATCGCCATCGCCATTCCGGACAGCTTGGAGCCGCTCAGGGCGCCGGGGAACAGGTATTTGCCGCCCAGCCGCTTAGTCTGCTCCAGTATCGCGACCGCGCGCGGCGAGAGAGGGACACGGTGTTCCTTCCCTGCTTTCATGCGCTCGGCTGGCACAGCCCAAACCGCCTTGTCCAGATCGACCTCGCCCCAAGTCGCGCCGATGACCTCGCCGCTTCGCGCGGCGGTGAGAATGACAAACTCCAAGCCCAGCGCGGCAACAGCTTCGCGCTCCTGTAGTTTCTCCACGAAGGCGGGGATCGCATCATACGGCATCGCTTTGTGATGCCCCCGCGATAGCTTGGTGCGAGCGGGAAGGATTTGCGCCAAGTGTCCGCGCCAGCGAGCGGGATTTTCCCCTTGGCGGTATCCGCGAGCCTTGGCGCTATCCAGCACGGTTTCAATCCGGCCTCGCAAGCGGCTGGCGGTTTCGGGAACCTCGCGCCAGATCGGCTCCAGCACCTTGAGCACGTGCGGGGTATCGACATTGGCAACCGGCAAGTCCCCAAAGACCGGATAGGCATAGGTCTTGAGGGTGTTCTCCCATTGCTGGCGGTGCTTGGCATTGCGCCAGCTGTCGCGGTTGGCGGCGATATAGGTCGCGGCCACTTCCTTGAACGTTACCCCGGCGATCTTGGTCGCCTGAGCTGCTGCCAGCGCTTGAGCCGCTTCCCGCTCGCGCTCATCGAGAGGGTCTATGCCCGCCTTCACCTTCACGCGGAGAGCATCGGCCAAATCCCGTGCCTTGGCCAAGGGGATCGCGCCGGCGCCAGCCGCAGGGCCGAGCCCGATGTCCCGCGACTTGCCCTGAAGCATGAAGCGGAAGACCCAAGAACGCGCGCCGCTCTCCTTGACCAGCAGTTGCAGCCCGCCTCCGTCGGCATGGCGACCGGGCTTTGCGTTCTTCACCGCAAGGGGTGTGAGGGCGTTGATGAGCTTTTTTGGCATTGGGGCTTCCTCTGCGGGAATCGAACCCTCTGTCGTTTTCAGAGGTGCCGGGACACGACTGTCGTTCCCTAAACCGCTCCCTGAAAATAGCATGGCTTTATGGGAACGCAATCGAACACTATTAGACGTCCAATACGGCGGCTGGGACCGAACCCATTGAATATCATATTCCGATCTGGATGCATCCGGATCGATCCGGATGCTAATTTGGCGGACTCCGTCTCCGCCACCGGCCTCTGAAAAGATTGAGATTTTCCTCTCAAGGGGCAGCCGCTCCCATGAATCCCCCCATGCGGGCGCGGCCTGACCGGGGCAGCATCTGCGCGACAAAACTCCGGGGCCAAATCTCGATCACCTGCCGGTAGCGGCTGGGAAGCTGTAAACGGCACACATCCTGCGCGACGGATCGCAGCAGCTCTCGCCGAAAAACCCTCATCCAATCAGTGAAGTAGCAAGCGCGCTTTGCAAATGTCGGCTTCCAGATCGAACTTGGACAGGCCGAAATCCGGCAATCCGTCTTGATTGAGCGTCGTGGATTCCGGGTCGTCCGCTCATCCCAATCGGGCGAGATTGGGACATTTCTGCCGTTCCCACCCGAGCCCTTGACGTCAGCTTTCATCCAAAGCCGACATTCAGCAATGCCGAACACGCGTTTGAGAACGGTTGCCGGATCGCGCGGCCGTGCCCGGGATACCTTGGCGCGATATTCTTCAGTCACTCTTGACACCGGTGTCAAATCTTTCGAAGATGCAGCTGGGATCGGTGAGCCTGCCGCATCACGCCAGGCCGTCAGCAAAGGGGCGCTAATGCACTTTTCTATCCGCCAGAACCGGGCACTCGGCAGGAAAGTCGCTGCGTTCGGCTCCATTGGGCTGGTGCTCTGGGCGGCTTCGGGATTTGCTGCGACGCCCTCTCTTCCCGAAATGATGCGTTCCGGCAAAGGTCAGGCGCAATCGCCCGACTTCAGCTATGCCGGGTATCGTTTTGGTGCCGAGCCTTTGAATGACGCGCCTGCAACCGTGCTTCAAGCGGCTGCCTTCGGGGTGGTCCCTGATGACGGAAAGGACGACGCAAAGGCCTTGCTTCGCGCGCTGGCCGAGGCTGCCAAACTGTCTGGCAGGGTCACACTGCTCCTGCCTGCCGGGCGCATCCAGATTGGCGAAGTGATCCCGATCGATCGCAGCCACCTTGTGCTGAAAGGCGCCGGCTCTGGCGCAGGCGGGACAGAGCTCTACTTCCCTCGCCCGCTGAGCATCGTCGATGATCCCCGCCGTCAGGACGAACTGCGCGCCTATATCAAGCGCGAGAACAAGATCGAGGTCATTCCCGATCAGAACATCGCCTTTCCCTTCAGTGAATATAGCTGGTCCGGCGGCTTCCTGCTGGTCGGTCCGCGCGCCGCTCAGGCAGTCTCCTATGATCCGGCCGGGCACAAGCGCGATGCAGTTTTGGCGCACCCGGTCGCAGGTGCGCAGTTCTCGCGCACGCTTACTGTGCAGAATGCCTCGGAACTGAAAGTCGGGCAGGTCCTTCAGGTTCAGTGGTTTTCGGGCAAGGGGGCAGACAGCGCAATCCTCCGCTCGCTCTATGGCGATCTGTCAGGCTGGAACGCGAGCCCGGCGGGCGCCGCCGAGCCGCTGACGATAGGGTCACACCACTGGACCTTTGTCAATCGCCCGGTCGTCGCTCAGCCGACGCGGATTACCGCGATCAAGGGGAACCGCGTCACCATCGGCGATCCGCTGCTCCATGCGATTTCCGCCGATCAGCCCGCAATGCTGGCCCGTTGGGAGCATCTCGAAGACGTCGGGATCGAGTCCATGCGCCTGACCTTCCCCGATAACCCGTGGTTCGGTCACCATCTCGAGGCCGGTTACAACGGCATGTATCTGACAGGGCTGTTTGATGGCTGGGTGCGCGATGTCGAGATCCGCAATGCCGACAGCGCGATCCTGACCGACAACGCCGGATCCCTTACCATCGACAAGGTCCGCACCACCGGGGCGCACAAGGCGCACTACGCGGTGCACGTCGGCGCGGTGCACAATGTGCTGGTGCGTGATCTGGTGGTCGAAAACCCGGTCATTCACCCGCTCAGCGTCAACACCCGCTCGACCCGGTCGGTCATTCTGCGGGCCGAGGTGATGCAAGCGGCGCAAATCGACCAGCATTCCGGCTCGAACCATCAGAACCTGTTCGATCAGTTGGTGCTGCATGTTGATCCGCACAAGACTCCAGCAGGCTGGACGTGGCGCCTGTGGGAAGGTGGCGGCGCGCCATACTGGAAGCCGGGGCACGGGTTGTTCAACACCCATTGGAACATCCGCCTCGTGATGCCCGAAACCGTACCGGCTGATGCGGCTGTCACGATCACCAGCGGGCTTGAAGGGCCGGGTGCACGCATTGTCGGCCTGCACGCCAACCGCACGCTGGCGCTGCGCTATCGTCCCGACCCTTACGCTGAATGGCTCAACCGGGCGGTCGATGCCGCGCCCTCGCTTTACGAATATCAGTTGCGCCAGCGCCGTCTTGCCGAGCGCCCCCAATCCAAGGAAACCAGCCGATGAAGATTGCCCTCATCACCGAGAACAGCCAGGCCGCCAAGAACCCCGTCATCCATGATGCACTGGCAGCAGTGGCCGGGCCGCTTGGGCATCAGGTCTTCAATTACGGGATGTATTCAGCCGAGGACACCGCCTCGCTGACCTATGTCATGAACGGGTTGCTGACTGGCATTCTCCTGAACAGCAAGGCTGCCGATTTCGTTGTTACCGGCTGTGGAACAGGGATGGGATCGATGCTCGCCTGCAACGCCATGCCGGGCGTGTTCTGCGGGTTGGTGATCGACCCGACCGATGCCTTCCTGTTCAGCCAGATCAACGCGGGCAACGCGATCTCCATGCCCTATGCCAAGGGCTTCGGCTGGGCGGCTGAACTGAATTTGCAGGATTGCTACCGCAAGCTGTTCGAGGGCGAGCCGGGCGCCGGTTACCCCAAGGAGCGTGCCGCGATCATGGCGGTCAATCGCGGCAAGCTGGCGGACCTCAAGGCAGCGAGCTGCCACGATATGCTGACCGTGCTGAAGTCGGTCGATCAGGACCTGCTGCGCGCGGCGATCGCGGGTGAGAAGTTCGCCGAACATTTCTACCCCAATTGTCAGGATGACGGCATCGCCTCCTATCTGAAGGCATTGTGAGAATGCCAATTTCCTTCAATCTGACGGGGAAGCGCGCGCTAGTGACCGGAGCTAACACCGGGATCGGACAGGCGATTGCGGTGGCCCTTGCCGATGCCGGGGCGGATATCGCACTCGCGGGCCGAAGCGCACCAGCCGAAACGCTGGCGCTGATCGCGGCGACGGGGCGCACGGCGGTGGACCTGCGCGCTGACCTCTCCTCGATTGCGCCGGTCGCTGGGTTGGTCGCGGATGCCGCCGCAGCGCTCGGCGGGATCGATATTCTCGTCAACAATGCCGGGATCATCCGCCGCAACGATCTCGCTGACTTCACCGAGGAAGACTGGGACGCTGTTGTAGATACCAACCTGAAGACTTTGTTTTTTCTGAGTCAGGCAGCAGCCAGCATTATGACCGCGCAAGGATCAGGCAAAATCATCAACATCGCCTCGCTCTTGAGTTTTCAGGGCGGCATCCGCGTGCCGAGCTACGCCGCGGCCAAATCGGGCGTAGCGGGACTGACAAAGGCCATGGCCAACGAACTTGCGCCGCATGGTGTTCAGGTCAATGCCATCGCGCCCGGCTATATCGCCACCAACAATACCGCCGCCTTGCAAGCAGACGAGCAGCGCAATCGGCAAATTCTCGAACGCATTCCGACCGGGCGCTGGGGCCGGCCAGAAGACATCGCCGGGGCGGCGGTATTCCTCGCATCGCCAGCGTCTGATTATGTCACCGGACATGTTCTGGCGGTCGATGGCGGCTGGCTGGCGCGGTAGCATTTCGGCATGAGCGTTACCTGCTTCGGCGAGATCCTGCTGCGCCTCTCGCCGCCCGACCGTCAGATGTTGGTGCAATCCCGCAGCCTCGATCTGGAGGTCGGCGGAGCTGAAGCCAATGTCGCATCGGCACTTGCGGCCTTGGGACATGATGTGCGGTTCGCAGGCGTCGTGGCTGACAATCCGCTGGGCGACCGCGCGCTTGCGGCAATCAGGGCGAGCGGGGTTGGTGTTCGGCACATCGCGCGATCACCCGGACGCATGGGGCTCTATTTCCTCGAAAGCGGCTCGGGCTCCCGTCCCGCAGCGATTACCTATGACCGCGCGGACAGCGCCTTCGCCACCGCCACTCCCGACATGATCGATTTTGCCGGGGCCCTTGAAGGCGCTGCGCTGCTGCATTGTGGCGGGATCACTCCTGCCCTCGGCCCCCGCGGCGTGACCCTGGCGCAGGCCGCCAACGCCGCAGCGCGCGCGGCCGGGGTTCCGATCTGCTTCGACGGCAATTACCGCGCACAATTGTGGTCGGCATGGGACAGCAACCCCGCTGCGATCCTGCGCGATCTGGTTGCCGACGCGACGATTCTGATCGGCAATCACCGCGACATCTCGCTGCTGCTGGGCCGTAAATTTTCCGGCGAGGGCGAAGACAGGCGGCGGGAGGCGGCGCAGGCGGCTTTCGCTGCTTTCCCAAGGCTCGAACTGATTGCGTCGACAGCGCGTCATCTGGTCACGAGCGATCATCACCGGATCAGCGCCCGGGCCGATAGCCGCAGCGCAAGTCACCAGACCGAGGAAATCGACGTCAACGGTATCATCGACCGGATCGGGACGGGCGATGCCTTTGCTGCGGGCGTGATCGACGGCTGGCTTGCGAGCGGTGATCCCGGTGACATGGCGGAACGGGGCCTTGCTCTGGCGGCGCTCAAGCACACCATCCATGGCGATATGTGTCCAGTCAGCCGCGCGATGCTCGATGCTTTCAGCACCAGCGCCGGAGACGTCCGGCGCTAGAGCGGGATTGCGGGCGGCGGTGCGATCGAGCCGCGCTCGACCAGCTCGGACGGCAAATGCACGACCTCGCCGGAAAACCGGCGCTCCGACAGGAACGACCCGACGAGCTTTTCGGCAGCGAGCACGCCCATTTCCTTGATCGGCCAGCGTACCGTGGTGAGCGAAGGCCAGACATGGGTGGCGGTCGGGGAATCATCGAAACCCACCAGCGACAGGTCGCGCGGGATTACGAAATTTCGCTCGAAAGCGGCGTGCATCACCCCGGCGGCCATTTCGTCATTGCTTGCGAAGATTGCGGTTGGCCGGTCGGGTAGGCCGAGCAATTGGCGGCCTGCCGCACGCCCCGATTCAAACCGGTAATCGCCCTGTGCGCAGAAGGCCAGCGGTACGACAATCCCGGCTGCTTCCATTGCCGCATGAAAGCCCAGTTCCCGTTCTGCCGCCGAGCGGAAGCCCTGCGGCCCACGCACAAAGCCGATGCGCGTGTGTCCGGCCGCAATCAGGAGACGACAGGCTTCGGTCGCCGCGATCCGGTCGGTCGATGTAACGCTATGATCGTCGTCATCAAGCGCAGCCGAGCCCACCCGCACGAAGTTGACGCCCATCGTGCGGCATAGCTCGGCAATTTCATCCCGCTCGGAAATCGGCGGCAGGATGATCACGCCCAGCGGACGCTGCTTGCGGAGAAACGCCTCGATATCGTCAAGGATCGCGGGCGAGCGCCTGTCGACCGGGCGCACCATCAAGGCAAGGTCGCTGTCCTTGATCGTCTCCAGCACACCGCGTTCGAAATTGAGAACAGTCTGGGCATTGGGATTGTCGTGCAGCAGAGCGATCGCGAGATTGCGGCCAAACGCCAGCGCGCGGGCCTGCGGGTTCGGGACATAGCCGAGCGCAGCGATCGCGTTCTGTACCCGCTCCTGCATTGCCACCGTAAGCCCGGGCGAGCCGTTGATCACCCGGCTGACGGTTTTCTTCGACACGCCCGCCCGCGCTGCGACATCGTTGATTGTCGGCTTGCGTGCGGGGGTTTGGACGCTTGTCGGCATGGCCCTGTCTGTTCTCACCGCCGTCCTCCCGTCAAGCGAAATGACGGCCTGCAAGATGGTGCGCATGCATTTCTTGACACCGGTGTCAAAAAGAAGGACAAAGAGATCGGAGTGGAGAGAGAATGGCCGTACTGACCGCACATAGGCAGATTGCACGCGCACTCGTTGATGCGAGGAACACAAATCGTGTGCTGCGCGCCTATCCCGGTGCGATGCCGGTGAGCCTTGCGGAAGGCTATCTCATTCAGGAACAGGCGCTTGCCTGTGCTGCGCGGGCGATTGGCGGATGGAAAATCGGCCGGGTTCGCACCGGCGATGTCGCGGTCTTCGGGGCGGAGCGACTCGCCGGCCCGATTTTCACCGACACCATCGTGGCCGCATCCGGCGATGCGCCGGTGCGGATGCCGGTGTTGCAGGGATTTGCTGCGGTCGAGGCCGAGGTGTTGCTGCGGATTGCCGCGCCACCTCCAGCTGATTGCGACACCGCCTCGGCCCCCGCTTTCGTCGACGAGGTGCGCTTCGGGATCGAGGTGGCAAGCTCGCCTTTCGCCGAAATCAATCTGCATGGCCCGGCTGTCACGGTTTCGGATTTCGGCAATAATCATGGATTGGTGATCGGGCCGCGGATCGCCGGCGCCGACGTGCCCGGCGCGCTCGACCAGCCCGTGGCGCTGATGATCGACGGCGCGGTGATCGGCACCGGTTCGGTGGCGACGATGCTCGACGGGCCGTTCGGCTCACTGGCGTTTCTGGCCCGCCTATTGGCGCTGCGCGGGCGCCAGTTGGAACGGGGGCAATGGATTTCCACCGGAGCGATCACCGGGGTGCATCCGGTCGTGCCCGGCCAGCACGTCCGCGCCACCTTCGGGGATGCGCTGGCGGTCGAGTGCGAGGTCGTGGCCACCGGGCGTACACGAGATGTGGCGGAGGGCGTGCTATGGACGCCGCATTGACGACACCGGCCCAGCCCCTGATCCGGCGCGGTGCCGGTCGGCACCGCTGGGGCATCGTTGCCCTGCTGTTTGTGGCGACGACGGTCAACTACATCGATCGCACGATGCTCGGCCTGCTGAAGCCCGAGCTGTCGGCAGAACTCGGGTGGAGCGAGGACGATTACGGCAACATCGTCACGGCCTTCCAGTTTGCCTATGCATTCGGCTTCCTGCTGATGGGCTGGTTGATCGACCGGCTGGGGCCAAAAATCGGCTATGCGATCGCGATTGCGATCTGGACCATCGGCCACACTGCCCACGGCGCGGCCTCCTCGATCGCGGCCTTCATGGCCAGCCGGGTAGTGCTCGGCGTGGGCGAAGCGGGGCATTTTCCCTCGGTGGTACGGGCCAGCAGCGAGTGGTTCCCGCAGAAGGAACGCGCCTATGCGATTGGCTGGGTCAATTCGGCGACCACGATCGGCGTGATCCTGACCGCGCCGACGCTGTGGCTGTTCATGGAGATGCTGGGCCTCGGCTGGCGCGAAACGTTTTTCTACACCGGCCTGTTCGGTGCATCGCTGCTTGCCTTGTGGTGGTGGCTCTACGATGCCCCGCGCGCAACCGGGCGCGTCTCCGAAGCAGAGCTTGCCTGGATCGAGCATGACCCGCCCGAGCACACCGCACGGATCGGTTGGAGCCAGTTGGTCGGGCGGCGCGAGGCGTGGTCTTTTGCCATCGCCAAGCTCCTGACCGATCCGGTGTGGTTCCTGATGCTGTTCTGGCTGCCGAGCTATTTCGCATCAACCTATGATGTCGACCTTAAAGTCACGCTGCTGCCGATGATTGCAATGTATCTCTTGTCGGATGTCGGCAGCATCACCGGGGGCTGGCTGTCGTCACGACTGATCCAGCGCGGGATTTCGGTCAACTGGGCACGCAAATTGACGATGCTCTGCGCCGGTGCCTGTGTAGTGCCGTTGCTGTTTGTGAGCGGCCTGGAGAACATGTGGCTGGCGGTTGTCCTGATCGGGATTGCGCTAGCCGGGCATCAGGCCTTCTCGACCAACCTTCTGTCGCTCCCGCCCGACATGTTTCCCAAGCGGGCGGTAGGATCGGTGATCGGATTGGGCGGCTTCATGGGCGGGATCGGCGGCATGATCATGGCCAAGTCGACCGGGCTGGTGCTCGATGCGACGGATGGCGATTACTCGGTCATTTTTGCCGTTTGCACGACGGTCTATTTCATTGCCGTGCTGGCGATCCACCTCCTTTCACCCAGACTTGAACGCGCGGATATCTAGGGCACCCAAGCGCGGCTGAACGAACACAAACATGCACGGTGATGACACCGGTATCAAAACAGGGAGAGAGAAATGCGCAACACATTCGGTCTGATGAGTTCTGTCGCGAGCCTCGCAATCATTCTTGCGCCGCCCGCACAGGCGCAGGTGGCAGACGACCCTGCCGCCGCCGGTGCAGACGCGCAGAGCGAGGGCAATGACATCATCGTTTCGGGGATCCGTGATTCCCTCCGCAAAGCGGCGCAGGTGAAGCGCGATGCCGACCAGGTGATCGACGTGATTACCGCCGAAGACGTAGGCAAATTGCCCGACGATAACGTTGCCGAGGCGCTCCAGCGCGTTACCGGCGTGCAGATCACCCGCGTGTTCGGCGAAGGGCAGGCGGTCAATATTCGCGGCCTGCAACAGGTGCGCGTCGAAGTCGACGGGCGTACGTTGCTGGGCTGGTCCGCGCGTGTCTCCCCGCCGGAAAACGACAATCTTGGCCGGTCATCCGGCCTCGACGCCGTGCCTTCGTCGCTGTTCGGGCGGCTGGAGGTCGCCAAGTCCTCCATCGCCAGTCAGGTCGAAGGCGGCCTCGGCGGGACGGTGAACCTCCACACCCCCAAGCCGTTCGACTTCAAGAAGACCACCATTTCGCTTGGCGCGCGGGGCACCTATTCGGATGAAGCCGAGAAATTCGAACCTGCCTTCCAGGGGCTCTTTACGACAACCTTCGGAAGCGATGACCAGTTCGGCGTCCTGTTTTCAGGCGAGTACCAGAAGCGCACTTCGCGCTTGCAGTTGTTCGAACGCAACAACTGGCTTCAGCGCAACAACGGCGATTCCACCGCGACCAATCGCCTGGCGCCCTTGCAGCTCCAGTACGAAAACGTGCTGATCGACCGGTCACGTCTGGGTTTCAGCGGTGCGTTTCAGTGGAAGCCCACCGACAACCTCACGCTGACTGCCGACGCACTGTATTCGCGGGTCGAGGCCGATCGCACCAATCAGGCACTGACCTTCATCCTGCCCACCACGCAGGCGCTCAATTTCCGCAATCCGGTCTATGAGACCGTCAACGGGCTCCAGTACACCGTCGCTGCTCAGTCCACAGGCCGCGTCCGGGTGCAAAATCAGCGCCGCAAGGACCCGACCGACAATCTGCTGATCGGCTTCAACGCCGAGTGGGAGAATGACAGCGGTCTGACGATCGAGGCTGATGCCTATTTCAGCCGCGGCACGCTGCGGCAGGAAATCGAGGTGATCGTGCTCGACACGCCCAACAATGTCATCGGCACTTTTGATTTCCGCGACGGCACCGTGCCGAGCCTTGTGCTCGAACGACCGGTCGGGACGCCGTTCAGCCTCACCGATCCGGGCGTCTACACTTTTCCCACCAGCGGCAACCTCACCTTGCGCGGCAACCAGTTGCCCGGCAATCTGGAGGAATATGCCGCTCGGCTCGATGCAGGTTATGAGGTGAGCGACGGCTTTGTCCTCAGCGCTGGCCTGCGCTATGTTGATCTGAGCGCCGACCAGACTTCGTTCCGCAGCCGCGGCCTTGCAACCCGCGCTGAAATCGATCCGTTCCTGGTTGCCGGCGATCCGGACTTCCTGAGCGGCATTCCCGGCACCTTCCCGCGCGAATTCGCGACTTTCCGTCCCGATCGCGATTTTCTGCTGGGCCGGGTGCTCGCTTCTGAACCGGGTGACGGGCCGCTCGGCTTCGCGCGCAACAACCTGCGCGATTTCGTACTGAACGAAAAAACCTACACCGGCTATGTCATGGGCAATGCCGATTTCGACCTGCTCGGCCGGCCAGCGAAGTTCAACGCCGGGGTGCGTATCAGCCACACGGAATTCCGCGCCAACACCCTGACCCAGCTGCCCGGCAACGTGCTGGTGCCGACGATCGATACCAACAGTTTCACCAATGTGCTGCCCAGCGCCAATCTGGTTGTCAATGTAACGGACGATTTCCTCGTCCGCCTCGCTGGCTCGCAGACGATGCAGCGCGCAGGGCTTGCAGATCTTGCGCCCAGCACCTTCATCAATCCGACCAACCTCACATCGGGAGGCGGCAATGCGCAGTTGACCCCGCCGATCTCGACCAACTTCGATATCTCGTTCGAATATTACACTGGCGGATCGAACCTGATTTCGGCGGCGGTGTTCTACAAGGACGTGAAGGACGCGATCACCACCGGCACGATCCAGGAGGATATCGTCTTCGAAGGTGTGCCGATCACGGTGCAGACCTCGCGGCCGTTCAACATCGCCAGTGCCAAGGTGAAGGGCTTTGAAGTCGGGATCACCCAGTTCCTCGATTTCCTGCCTTCACCGCTCGACGGGCTGGGAGTAATCGCCAACTACACTTTCGCCGACAGCGAGGACAGCAACGGCTTCCCGCTGGTGGCGACCTCGAAGCACAGCTACAACCTTGTGGCGCTCTACGAGAAAGGACCGGTTTCGGCCCGTATCGCCTATAACTGGCGCGATGATGCCGTGTTCGAGTTCACGCAGGGCCGCCCGGATGTGATTTCCGCGCTCTCGCAGCTCGACGCGCAAATCGGGTTCGACCTGACCAAGCAGGTGACCCTACAGCTGCTCGGTCAAAACCTGATGCCGCGCCAGTCGGCGACGGTCGAGGTAAGCAACTTCAACCCGGTTGCGCTCAACAGCTATGCCTTGTCGGAACGGCGCTTGTCGATTGGCGTGCGCGCGAAGTTCTGACGTCCGGGCGAGGTCAGGTCGCACCTCTGCAATCGCTCATGCCAGCTACAGAAGCGTCGGGTCTGGCGACAGTCATTCTCGGCGCCGGCCAGATCAGTTTGTTGACTGAAATTGGGTAAGATGGGGCAGATCGACGCGGTCTGCCCCCTTGGGCTGTCAGGTCGAACTTTAAGTGACGTGACCCCCAGCTTTCCTCTCGCTGGGATTAGAACCGGGCGGTGGTTTGCACGCCTACCCAACGTCGGACCATGTGGGTCTGGAGTTTTCCACCTTGGCCAAGGGGGTTGCGTCAGCGCCAGCGCCAGCCGCAGCGCCAAGCCCAATATCGCGTGACGTCCCCTTGCGCATGAAACGCAAGACCCAGGACCGCGCCCCGCTATCTTTCACGAGCAATTGCAGCCCGCCCCATCGGCATGGCGTCCGGGCTTGGCATTCTTCATCGCAAGAGGTGTGAGGGGGTTGGCGAGCTTCTTCGGCATTGTGGCTTCCCCCATCTCCGCAACTTCCCCGATCATCGGAATGTCCCGTTCCGCCGCTGCGGCGGGGATGTTTACGGCTGACGGAGTGTTAACTGCGCCAGTGCTAGGCCCTCGGCTCCTCATCCAGGAGCGTGCGTGCCATGAGCTTTCTGTCCTCTGTCGTCCCCCATGCCGAAACTCTGTGCGCGCCTGTCCCGCCGGCCGCGCCGAGCCTTCCGCAGGACGATAGCCCGGCCGGACAAGCCGCAAGGGCGGCACAGCTGGCGACATCGCGGCAGGCCTATCTGTGGGACACCGGGGTTGCGAGCCTGCCGGGCGTGCCGCTGGCGCACAGCGTGCCGCTCGACAATCTGCCGACGCTGCAATGGTGGGGGCTGCTGATCGGCATCAGCCTCAAGATCGTGCGCAATGCGCTGGCGGTGAAGCTGGAGGGTGTTGACCGGGGTGAACTCGATTCGCCGCGCGCCCGCTATGAAGCGCAGCTGGCCGAGTGCGACGCGATCGAAGCGCAGGTCGCCGCATTGGTGGCCCCGCCGCCCGCCCCGGCGCAGGAAAGCTTCCTTGGCCATCTTGTCAGCGATCTGGAGGCGGTTGTCGCGCGGGCCGAATACGATACCCGCATCGCGGCCCTGAAGGCGCACAAGGCGCGGCTGGAAGAACTGATGAAGGTCGAAGACGCGCACGGCCTCGGCGCGGCGCTGCCCGCCAGTCTCGATGCGTATCGCGCGCTGTTCGACACCTTGCCCCTGCCCGGCATCGCCTGGACCTTCGAGGATGATGGCGAATTTGCCGCTCTGCGCGTCGGCGGCCCCAATGCGATGCTGATCACTGCGGTGGGCGAAAGCCTGCCCGCCAATTTCCCGCTGACTGACGCGCAATATGCCGCGGTCGTCAACGGCGATGCTCTTGCCGATGCCTTGGCTGACGGGCGGCTGTTCATGCTCGACTACGCCGTGCTCGGCCAGCTTGAGGCGGGCACGTGGGACGGACTTGCCAAGCATGTGTGGGCGCCGCTGGCACTGTTCGCGGTGCCGCCGGGCGGGTCGAGCCTCGTTCCGGTCGCGATCCAGTGCGGGCAGGCTCCCGACATCTGGCCGATCTTCACGCCATCGGTGGCCGCGGCTGACCGATGGGGGTGGGAAATCGCCAAGCTGGTCGTGCAGATCGCCGATGGCAATTATCACGAACTCGTCGTCCATCTTGCCGGCACCCATCTGGTGATCGAAGGCGTGGCAATGGCGACGCACCGCCACCTTGCGACTGTCCACCCGATCTGGGCGCTGCTGGTCCCGCATTTCGAAGGCACGCTGTTCATCAACGAAGCCGCGGCGACCTCGCTGATCGCGCCTGATGGCCCGATCGACCATATCTTTGCCGGCACGATCGATTCGACACAGGAGTTGGCGGTCGCAGCGCGGCTCGGTTTCGATTTCACGGCGAAGATGCTGCCCCATGATCTTGCCGCGCGCGGGGTCGGGCCGGGGTCGGCGCTGGCGGACTTCCCCTATCGCGATGATGGCCTGCTGGTGTGGGAGGCGATCCACGGCTGGGTGCGCGGCTATGTCGGCCTGTATTACGCCAGCGATGCCGATGTGCTGGCCGATAGCGAACTGGCGGCGTGGGCGGCCTGCATTTCGGGCGAGGCGAAAATCAGGGGCTTCGGGCCGATCACCAGTATCGCCGCGCTGGTCGATGCCTGCACCATGATCATCTTCACCGCGAGCGCGCAGCATGCGGCGGTCAACTTCCCGCAAAGGGACATCATGGCCTTCGCCCCGGCCGTGACCGGCGCCGGCTGGCAAAGCGCGCCCGTGGCCCAAGGCGGGCAGACGAAGTCGGAATGGCTGGCGATGATGCCGCCGATGGCGCTGGCGCTGGAGCAGTTGAACGTGCTCGAACTGCTCGGCTCGCTCCATTACCGCCCGCTTGGCGATTATCGCAGCACGAATGCGCCCTATGACCCGTGGTTCGCCGACCCGCGGGTGGCCGGGCCGGAAGGGCAGCTGCCGGTGTTTCAGGCGCAGCTTGCCGGGATCGAGGCGCGCATCATTGCGCGCAATGCCGAACGCCTTCGCCCCTACCCCTATCTCCAGCCGAGCCTGATCCCGACCAGCATCAACATCTGATCGCGGCGCCCATCGGCAAGGCAGGCGCGATCAGCGGTTATGTGATGACTGGCATTCCGCAGCGGCGACCAGCGCCATCACGCCCTCGATCAGCGCGCTCATCGCCGCGTGTGCCGCTTGCGGGTCGCGTGCCTCGATCGCGGTCAGCACCGCACGGTGCTGCGGCAGCCTGATGGTTGGGCCCTCGAAGCGGTTGGTGAAGCGGATCGATGTCCTGAGCGCGGTCGAGACCACATTGCGAAACTGCGCGTAGAACGGATTGCCCGAAGCTTCGAGCACCGCGATATGGAACGCGATATCGGCGTCCAGCACATCGTCATCCCCGGCTTCAGCGGCGACTAGACGCTGATAGCCGGCGTGGACAGCGGCGAGCCCTTCTGGGCTTGCCACCTGTGCAGCCAGCATGGCGGCTGCCGGCTCGATCGCGATGCGCAGTTCGTTGAACTGGCGCAGCAGATCGAGCGAGAACTTGCGGTCCAGCATCCAGCGCAGCACATCCGGGTCGAACAGGTTCCACGACCGCGCCGGCTGCACGCTGGTGCCTTTGCGCGGGCGCGCCGCCAGCAGGCCTTTGGCGGTGAGCATCTTCACCGCTTCGCGCGTGACCGAGCGGCTTACGGCATATTGCTTGGCAAGATCGGCCTCGGTCGGAAAGGGGCTGGCGTCATACGCCCCCACCACGATCGCTTTGCCGACCGAGTCCAGAAGCCCATAGGTCAGGTTTCGGCCGGAGCCGATGGTTTCCGTTCTTATCATGCGCGAGAAGCCCCTTTTCTCGTCTTTTCAGGAATTTTCGCAGATTACGGGCTGTGGCGCAATCCGGCAGGATTACGCTTGGGAAGCCGCCGCGGTCTGCGGGGTGATCGGGCCGGCCGGGACGACCGTGTGACGACCGGGATGGCGGGGCAGATTTGCGCAATCGGCGCTCCTCGGTCATGGACGGGCGCGCCATGAAGGAAACACCGTGCAAACCCTTTCGCCCCGGCGCGCATCGCGGCGTGTTCGGGCATCTGCCCGATGGCCGTGCGGTCGAGGCCGTCACACTGATCAATGCACAAGGCATGTGTGCGCGCGTGATCGCGTTCGGTGCGACGCTGCAATCGGTGATCGTCCCCGACCGCGAGGGCAGGCTGGCGGATGTGACGCTCGGCCATCGAACGCTGGCGGAATATGCCGCGCATAACGCCTATTTCGGATCATCCGTGGGCCGGGTCGCCAATCGCATTGCGGGCGGTCGCTTCATGCTCGGCGGCACGCAATATCAGGTGCCCTGCAACAACGGCCCGAATGCGCTCCACGGCGGGCCGGGCGGGTTTGACAAGGCGCTGTGGCAGATCGCGGCGCTGGGCAATGCGCCCGCCCCCTTCGTGCGACTGACCCACACCAGCCCGGATGGTGATCAAGGCTTTCCGGGAACCTTGCAGGTCAGCGCCGCCTATGCGCTTGGCGATGACGGAGCGCTTGCGATTACCTACCGGGCGACCACCGACCGACCGACGCTCGTCAACATGACCAACCACGCCTACTGGAACCTCGCCGGGGAAGGTGCGCCGGGCGGAGCGATGGACCATGTGCTGACCATTCCGGCCGACCACTTCCTGCCGACCGATGCCTGCGCCATTCCCACCGGAAAGCTCGCCCCGGTCGAAGGCACCCCCTTCGATTTCCGCACACCCCGCGCCATTGGCGAAAGAGTGGACGAGACCGGGCACGATCAGATCCGCATCGGTCATGGGTATGACCACAACTGGGTCATCGCCCGCGAACGCGCACCTGCGCCGCGCCTGCTCGCCCGCCTCGCCCATCCGGGTTCGGGCCGTGTGCTGGCGGTGCACTCGACCGAGCCGGGCGTGCAGTTCTACGCGGGCAATTTTCTTGATGGCAGTGGAGCCGGCAAGCGCGGGCAAGCCTATCGCCGCGGCGATGGCGTGGCGCTTGAACCGCAGATGTTCCCCGACACGCCCAACCAGCCGCTATTCGGCTCGATCCGCCTCGATACGGGGTCGGAATATTGCCACCGGATCGTCTTCGCGTTTTCGGCAGACGGCTGATCCGCACACCTCAGCGGCGCCCGCCTAGCGGATGAAGTGCAGGTACCTGGCGTTGAACATCGCCAACCGCTTGAGCCGTTCAAGATCGACAATCCGCAGCATGCGGTCCGACAGTTCGATCAGGCCTTCGCGGCGCATTTCCTGAAGCGTGCGGTTGAGATGAACGAGGCTCAGGCCGTTGGCTTCGGCCAGATGGTTCTGCGTAATGGGCAGATCGAAGCTCAGCCTCGTGGCCATCCCGATCCCCTTCAGCCGGTAGTAAAGCTCCACGAACAGATGAGCGAGCCGCTCCATCGGGGAACGCTGCCCGATCGACAGCAGCCATTCGCGGTGGATGGCAGCCGAAACCATCTCGTGCCTGAGCAGCGCGTGCAGCAGGTGCGGGCGCTGGCCGATCACATCCTGCAATTGCTGCGGCTGGATTTCATGGAACCGCACGGCTGTCAGCGCGCCGATCGAATGATCCAGTTCGGACAGCATATGGATGTTGAGGTCGCAGAAATCGCCGGGAAGGAAAAACCCCACAATCTGTCGGCGTCCGTCGGGCAGGTCCTTGTAACGGCACGCCCAGCCTGAAATCAGCAGCCGGATCATGGACGGGCTCTCACCCTCATGCGCGATGTCCTTGCGGGGATCGGCGTGGCACACCGGGCCGGCTTCGAGGGTCGACAAGGCAGCACGGTCCGCCTCGTCGAGCGGAATATAGCGGCCAAGCAGGCGGAACAGAGGTCCAATCCCTGCGGAGGTCTGTGTCGGCATGGTCGTGGTTCCCAGTCAGGTCAGGCCGGAAGGCCCGACGTTCTCTCAAGGCGACCACGCAGACAATGACATTAACCGAGGTAAGTGACCTGAACAGCCGGTCTGCGGCTGAATGGGGCCTGCAAGGGGCAGTCCGATCCATGCGGGCAAGTTCGCCCGGGCCGCCGCGCTGTGTGCTGCCCGGCTTGCCTGCAACCTGCGGGGCTTTCGGCCTTGGCAATCTATGTTAGTCAGATTTCCGTTCCGTCATCTATGCTGACGGCTGCGAAAGACCGATGGATGGCCGACTACTCTCCCGACCCCGAATTCAGCCTGTTCGGCGCCGCTTTTGCCATGCTGCCGGATGCCGTGTGCATTCTGGAGCCGGTCGGCCTGCCGGGGGCAGAGGGCCGCGACTGGCGCTACCTGGCCAGCAATCCGGCCCATTGCAGGCTGGTCGGCAACCTCGGCCTTGTGGGCCAGACCTTGCGCATGGCTCACCCGAACCTGGCGGACGAATGGTTCGAGGATCTTGAGCGGGTGCTTGCCGCTGACGCGGCGGAGGCGATGATCCGCCATCATGCCGCCAAGCCGCTCGCCTACGAAGTCACATTCTCGCCGCTGACCGGTACAGGCCGGTCCGCTGTGATGGTGCGGCTGCGCGATATCACCGGGGAACGCGATAACCGCGAAAGACGGCGCGAGGCCGACGAACGCTACAAGATGCTGTTCGAAGCGATCGACGAAGGCTTCTGCATCATCGAGGTGATCTTCGACGATACGGGGCAACCGGTCGATTACCTGTTCATTGAAGGCAACGCCGCATTCGTGCGCCAGTCCGGTCTGAAGGACCCGGTCGGCAAGACCATGCGCACGCTTCAGCCCGACATCGAGGACAAGTGGATCGCCACCTATGGGCGGATTGCCTTGTCGGGCGAGGCTGAGCGTTTTGAAAGCGAATCCCCGGCGATGGGCCGCTGGTTCGATGTTTTCGCCTTCCCCATCGGCACCACCGCGCCCTATCAGCTGGGCATTCTGTTCGAGGATGTCGGCGGGCGCAAATCGATGGAAATCGCGCTGCGCCACAGCGAAAACCGGCTGCAATCCCTGATCGAGGCGACATCGGATCTGATCTTCCGCATGAACCCGGAAGGCACGCTGATGGAACAGCTGGGCGGGGCCAACCTGCTTGGCGAAGTCGACGGGCAGAGCGACTGGATCGAAGGCTTCGTGGCGCCGGGCGATCGCGGCAGGGTGCGCGCGGCGGTCGATGCTGCCATCGCAACCAGCACCCCGATCGAGATCGAGCACCGCTACATCCGCCCCGATGGCGAAACCGGCTGGCTCTATTCACGCGCAGTCCCGGTATTCGACGAGCATCACGCCGTCACCGAATGGTTCGGCATGACCACGGATATCACCGAACGCCGTCTGGCCGAGCGTCAGCTGGCGCATGGCGCGCAGATGCTGCGGGTCGCCAGCGAGATCGGCAAGGTCGGCCTGTGGGACTGGAACGTGGAGACCAGCGAAATCTACTGGTCGGACGAACATTATCGCATGGAAGGCTACGAGCCGGGCGAGATCGAGCCGACCTATGAAAACTGGGCCGAGCGCGTGCATCCCGAGGACCGCGACGCAGCCTTGGCCAAGATCGCCGCCGCCATGGAAAGCGGCGAGGATTACGTCAACGAATACCGCGTGTGTCACCGCAACGGCGATGTCGTGTGGGTCTCGGCGCGCGGGCGGTTCCTGTATGACGATCAGGGCAAGCCGGTGCGGATGCTCGGCGCGATGATCGATACCACCCAGCGCCGCCGCGAGGAGGAATGGCAGAAGCTGCTGGTGGCCGAATTGCAGCACCGGGTGAGAAACCTCATCGGCATGGTCCGGTCGGTCGCACGGCTTTCAGCGCCCAGCCACCGCCATGTCGATGATTATGTCGATCACCTGATCGGCCGCTTGCAGGCGATGGGCCGGACCCAGAGCACTCTCACCCGCTCGCCGGGCCGCAGCGTCGATCTGGCCGAACTGGTGCGCGAGGAACTGCTGGTTCATGCCGTCCAGCCCGACAAGTGCCATGTCGATGGGCCGGAGGTCGCGCTGTCACCCCACGCGGCCGAGATCGTGACGCTGGCGATCCACGAACTCGCCACCAATTCCATCAAATACGGCGCGCTTGGCGATACCGGCTATATCCGCATCGTGTGGTCCGCGCAGGAACGCGGCGGCAAGCCATGGGTGGCGCTGCGCTGGCAGGAAACCGCACCGCTGCGCAAGACCAAGCAGACCCGCAAAGGCTTCGGCCGCAAGCTCATCGAGGAGCGGGTGCCCTATGAATTGCAGGGCACGGGGCGCTTTGCCATCCACGATACCGGCGTGCTGGCCGAGCTTGAATTCCCGCTGTCAGACGCCGGCAGCATCCTCGACACCCGATCCTGACAGGTCAGCGCCATGCCCGATCAACCGCTTTCCGGCCTCCGCATCGTCATTCTCGAAGATGATTACTATCAGGCGCATGATTGCCGTGAAACGCTCGAAGGCGCGGGGGCCACGGTCGCGGCGATTACGGCGACGATCCCCGATCTCGATGCGCTGCTGGCACAAGGGCCGATCCACGCCGTGCTGATCGATATCAACCTTGGTCACGGCCTGTCGTTCGATTTTGCGCGTGAACTCAAGGCGCGGGCGATCCCCTTCGTGTTCCTCACCGGCTACGATGCGGCCATGCTGCCCGATGATCTGGCGCACAGCGCCTATCTCAGCAAGCCGGCCGACAGCAGGCGGATCGTGAACGCACTGGCGCGTCAGGGTGGGACTGGCCGCTAGGATCGTCCGCGCGGCAAGGCCGCGTTCGATCAGGCTGCGACGATGCGCAGCCGATCCTGATCGCCCGGGGCCTGAACGCGCGGTGCGAGATAGGAACTGTCGAACCCGGCGATCTGTTGCAATGTGCGCAGATCGTGGATCGTCAGCTGCTTGGAGCGGAGCGTGATGAGCCCATCCTGCCGCAACTGCTGAAGCTTGCGATTGATGTGGACCGGGGTCAGCCCCAGCACATCGGCCAGATCGTCCTGCGTCAGCGGGAAGAACATATGCTGGCCCTGATGCGCATCCACCAGCGACAGGCGATATTGCGCCTCGCAGATGAGATGCGCCATGCGCTCCAGCGCGTCGCGCCGGCCAACATTGACGACCCACGAGGCGAGCACTGCATTTTCCATGCAGCCATAGGACCGCATCGCCTCGCCGACCGCCGGAAAGCGTTCGATCACACGGCGCAAATCGCCATGCGAAATGTTGACGATCTTGCAGGCGCTGAGCGTGATCACTTCCTCGATCGCGGTGCCGCTCGGCGAACAATCGAAATAGAAGGCATCGCCCGGCAAAAGCAGGCGGGTGATCTGCCGCGCACCGTTGCGCAGGATCTGATAACGGGCCGCCCAGCCGCTTAGGACGACGGGGAAGGTGTGCATTTCGTCGCCATCACGCGAAAGATACTTCTTCGCGCCGATTTCCCGAGGCTGGCGGCAGAGTTCATCGACCGCCTGGATTTCCTGATCACGCAACTCGGCAGCATGCATGAGTCGCAGCAGGAAAGCGTTGAACATTGCTTGCTCCTTGGTGTGTAGAGAGAACTTCACTGTCCTCGATTGGCACCTGCGTGGCGCGATCAAAAGTTATTCTGCGCGTCGAATTCCCTGCAACTCAGCCCGAAAATCCCGCGTGCTGTCGTGCAATGACCTGCGAGCGACTTTCACAAGCTAATCGGCAGGTCACCACAGGGCAATATTGCAATGCTTTGCAGTAACTTTCGTCTGTGCTGATCACCACACAGGTTCGGAACCTGCGTCCAAATGGATGCGGCGAGCGCGATCACGGCCCGCACCGCCTAACAATATCCGCAGATATAATGCAGGTTAAAGCGTGTGTGGAACGCGCCGGGCAGACTGTGTGCACCCGGGGGTATCCCGATCCCTCTGGTGACTCGGTGGCTGAACGCGCGTTAGGTTTCCACTTCGTTCAGCCATTGCCCCAAAAACAACTCCCCGCCCAGCAATGGGCGGGGTTTTTTGAATCCGCCCGCCAGTCCGGGCAGTGCGGCTGGCCTCAAGGCAAATGCGGGCCCGCCCCCATCTCGGGGCGGACCCGCATGCACGGGGCGCGCGCCGTGTGCCGTTCGCCGCGCGGCCCGGAACCTGAAACGCGGTCCTATGCCGGCTTGTCGGGGCTGGCGCCCGCTACAGCGAACGCGGCGCAGCTTCTCCGCACAGGCCCCTCTCCCGGCCCTACCGGACAGAGCCGCGGCGAGCCAGGTTGACGATGGCAAGCAGGGCAACCGCGCCGAGGAACGAGACGACCAGCGCACTTATCGAGAAATCGCCCGCCGCGATATTGCCGCCGCCGATCAGGGGGTTGATCAGGAAACCGGCCAGCAAGGCGCCGACGACACCGACCACGATGTTGAGGAAAATGCCCTGCTGGGCGTCGGTCCGCATTACGATGCTGGCGAGCCATCCCAGGACGCCGCCGATGATGATGAGCAAGATGAGATTCATGCGCTTTCTCCCTGTCGAAAGGGGGTCCGTCCGCGCGCGACTGGTGGTCGGCCACGCGCCGGTTGGCTTCGACAGGTTCCTGCCTGACACGGTCAGGGCGGCGCGCCCTCACCTATGTTGTGGTGAATGCAACACGACCCGCCGGGCACCGCGGGCGACTTCGCGATGTTTCATGTGAAACATCCAAAAAGCGCGGGCAAGCCGGGGGCTGGCCGGGGTCTAAAGGGGGTCTGAGGGGGGTCTAACCCCGCTTGAGGAACAGGTAGAGCGCCCCTTCGCCGCCGTGGCGGATATGGGCGCGGCGCACCGCAGTGATGCTGGCGGCATGGCGGCTGGCGGCGAGCCAATCGAGCAGCTTGGCGCGGATTGCCCCGCGCCGCACCATCCGATCGGCCGGATCGACCGGCCGCTCGCGCCCGGCCACCACCAGCACCACCCGTGCCTGCATCGCCCGCGCCTGATCGAGCGCGGTCATGATCCGGTCATAGGCGGTATCGAGCGTGTGGCCGTGCAGATCGAGCGTCAGATCCGGCTCCACCCGGCCGCCCTTCACGCGGCGATCCCAGTGCGAATCGAGACCCGCCGGGGCCGCAACGACAGGGGGCGGCGCACTCGCAGGCTTGGCGCGCTGGACGCCAACCCCCGGCGCCTCCCGCACGGGAGGGGAGAGCGCGGGTCTTGCGACCTTGGCCGGCTTCACGAACTTGCCGGGCGGCGCGGGCTTTGCCGCTTCGACCGGCGCGGGCTTGGCCACCGCTGGCGGTTTGGGCCGCTGCTTGCCCGGCAGCGGCTTCACGCTCGCGGCGAGATGCGCCCACGCCGCCTGCTCGCCGATCGAAAGCCCCCGCGGTGTTCGCATCACCGGCCCGCAAGGCGCGCAGCGGCGTCCCTGGGCAGCAACACATAGGCCCGCCCCCGCCCGCTCATCCCGCCCGCGATCACCCGCGCATCGGCGCCCGCACCCCAGAAGGTGTCAAACCGGTTCGCGCCCTTGATCGCCCCGCCGGTATCCTGCGCGATCCACAAGCCATTGGCTTCGCGCCGGTCCAGATCGAGCCACACCGGCGCGCCCAGCGGCACGAACGCCGGGTCCGCCGCCACCGAATGCCCGCGCCGCACCGGCACGCCCAATGCGCCCAGCGGGCCATCGCCCTTCAATTCGTTGAAGAAAATCCAGCTCTTGTTGAGCCGCATCAGGTCGCGCCCCTGCGCAGGGTTTTCGCGGATATAGGCCATGATGCCCTGCATCGATCCGGAATATTGCCCTGGCCCGCTGCCGAGCAACCCGCGTTCGCGCATCACGCCGCCAATGCCGACATATTCGCGCCCGTTCTGCCCGGCATAGCCGATGCGGATCACTTCGCCTTCGGGCGTGATCAGGCGGCCCGAGCCCTGAATCTGGAGGAAGAAGAATTCCACCGGATCGGCGGCATAGGCGATGATCTGCGCCTTGCCCTGCAACGCCCCGTCCTCGATCGCCGCACGGTCGTGGTAGAGGACGAAGCGGCCCGCCTCGTCATAGCGCCCGAGCGGCGGGCGGCCGGTGCGTTCGGCCGGCTTCACATCATCCGGCCAGCCGCGCACCAAATCATTGGGCATGGCATAAACCGGCACTTCATAGCCGGGGCGGCGGGTGCGGCTGCCGGCAATTTCGGGTTCGAAATAGCCGGTGGCAAAGGCCTTGCCATCGCCCACCTGAACGGGGGTGAATTCCTCGGCAAAGAAGGCCCGCGCACGGATCAGCGAAGCGGCACGGGCCCTGTCGCAAGGCCCGCGCCAATCCTCGCGGCGGGTCAGCCCGCTGGCATCATCGCGGGCGAGCAGCCGGGGGCAGGATTCGATAAAGCTCGCCAGAGCGCCGCGCGCATCGTCATCGCCGATGCCGAGGCTGCCCAGCGCCGGGCCGATTGCCACGCCTGCCAGCACCGCATTGGCAGCGACCGGGGCGACCGGCGCGGTCACGGCAGGCTGCGGCACCACACGCCCGCACGCCGCCAGGGCCAGCAGCATCGCCGCAGCAAGCACCCCGCGCATGGTCAGCACCCTATCAGGGAGGCCCCGCAGGCCTGCGCCATGACCTCCCGATCAGCCCTCATCGGTTTCGTCGAGCAGCCAGTTGGGATCGCGCGCTGCAACATTGCGCGAGAAGGTCCACACATCGCGGCTTTCGATCGCATCATCCAGCGACCCGGCGATCACTGTGCCATCCTTGTCGCGGGTGACAGCGGCAATATCGGCGACGAACAACAGCGCGATGCGCGCCATCCGGCCATCGAGCGAGGCGGAATGGATGCGCACTTCCTCGATGCGGATCAGCGTGTTGTCGAGCGTTTCGCCCGCCGCTTCGCGCGCATCAAGCGCGGCTGCAAAGCCCGCATAGACATCATCGTCGCACAATTCGCGCAAGGTATCGCGGTCACCGGTCCAAAAGGCTTCGAGGATCATGCGATAGGCGCCCTTGGCTCCTTCGAGGAACTGGGCGAGGTTGAACTTGCTGTCGGCGGCAGCGATTTCGCGCAAGGCGCGCTCGACCGCGGGCATCACGCCTTCCAGCTCAGCGGCGCGCGGCGGCGCTGCGGGTGCGGGCATGGCGGCAGGGCGGATGGCCGGGGGCTCATCCGATTCGAACCGCTGCACCACCGGCTCCTCTTCCTGTTCGGCCCGCCGACCGAGCACCGAATAAAGGCGCAGGCCGAGAAACGCGGCCACCATCGCGAGGAGAACGATTTCGAGCACTATACCTATCCGATCGTCGCATCTGGCGCGCGCGGAGGAACGCCGCACCACCCTTGGGAACATTACCCTGCCTTAAATAGGGTCTCATTACAATTCGCCAACGGCCCATAGGTTGCCGTGCGGGTCAGATACGCGGCGAGGCGCGCTGCGGTTGCGAGCAGCCTTCGCCCCTGCTAGGCGCGCCGACGAGCCGTCTGCACCCCACAGGTGCGCCGGGCGCACCACCTGTTACCCTCTTTGCCACCACGGCATATCCAGAAAGACTGAAGGCACCATGGCCGAAGAAGAAGGCGTCCTCACCAATCTCGACAACACCGGCGCGGGCGGCCCGCAGCCCAACGGGGTCGATACCACTCCGGCGGTGGGGATCATCACGCAGTATGTGAAGGACCTGTCGGTCGAAAACCCGGCTGCGCCCGATGTGTTCCAGTGGCCCGAGCCGCCGCAGATCGATGTGCAGTTCAACATCGGCGCCGAACCGATCGGCGAAGGCGTGCACGAAGTGACGCTGAAGCTGACGCTCACCGCCGCTTCGCAGCGCGGCACGATGTATATCGTCGATCTGGCCTATTGCGGGCTGATCGGGATGCGCAATGTGCCCGAAGATCAGGGCCACGCCTTCCTCTATGCCGAAGCCCCGCGCTTGCTGTTCCCGTTCGCCCGCCGCGTGGTGGCCGATGCCGTGCGCGATGCCGGCTTCCCGCCGCTGATGGTCGATCCGGTGGACTTCAACGGCCTCTACGCCCAGCAGCTTGCCGCGCGTCAGGCCGAAGCGGCCTCTGGCGGCGAGCCGATCAAGCCGGTGACAGGCAACGCCTGATCCGCGTGCCCGGTAGGGGGCTGGCAGCATGAGCCTTCTCAAGAACGTCGGCACGATCGGCGGGCTGACGCTGGTCAGCCGCCTGTTCGGCTTTGCCCGCGACATTCTGCTGGCCCGCGTGCTGGGTGCAGGCGGGGTCGCGGATGCCTGGCAGCTGGCCTTCCAGCTTCCCAACCTGTTCCGCCGCCTGTTTGCCGAAGGCGCCTTTGCCAGCGCCTTCGTTCCCCTGTTCAACCGCCACATGGCCGAGGACGAAAGCGCCGCGCGGCGCTTTGCGGGCGAGGTGCTGGCGGTGCTGCTGCCGATCCTCGTGGTGTTCGGGGCGGTGGTGATGCTCGCGATGCCGTGGGTGTTGTGGGCCTTTGCGAACGAAGACCTGCGCGGCGATGCGGGGACCTATGACCTTGCGGTGACGATGGGGCGGATCGCGTTTCCCTATCTCATGTTCATGAGCCTTGCGACGCTGGTGGCGGCGATCCTCAATTCGCTGTCGCGCTTTGCCGCGGCGGCGGCGGCACCGATCCTGCTCAATATCTGCCTGCTGACCGCGCTGGTGTGGGGCGCCTTGCAGCCCGCGGGCGAGGCGACACGGGCGGCGACCGGGATCGGCCTTGCCATCGCCGTTTCGGTAAGCGGCCTGCTCCAGCTCCTGTGGCTTTACTGGTTCATGCGCCGAGCGGGCTTCCGCATCCCGCGCCTCACCCCGCAGGTGACGAGCCGCGTCAAGGAAATGGGCGTGCTGATCGTGCCCGCGGTGTTCGGCGCAGGCGTGTATCAGATCAGCCGCTTCATCGATCTCGCCTTCATCCGTGGGCTTCCCGATGGCAGCCTCACCTACATGGCGATGGCCGACCGCTGGAACCAGTTGCCGCTCGGCGTGATCGGGATTGCGCTGGGCACGGCGATCCTGCCCGCGCTGTCGCGCCATATCTCACGGGCCGAAGATGACGAGGCGGTGCGCCTGCAAGCCAACGCCATCGAACTCGCGATGCTGCTGACCCTGCCTTGTGCAGTGGCGCTGTTCATCACCGGCTTTGCGTTTGTGAAAGCCTTCATGGAAGGGCAGGCCTTCACCGCCGAGGACGCGGCGACCACCGGCATGGTCACATCGGCACTGGTGGTAGGGCTGCCGGCCTATGTGCTGGTCAAGGTGCTCACCCCCAATTTCTTCGCCCGCCGCGACACGAAGACGCCGGTCTACACCGCGGGCGCATCGCTGGTGGTGACAGTGGGCCTCAACCTCGTGCTGGTGCCGGTGCTGGGGGTGATCGGGCTGGCGCTGGCAGGGGCGCTGGGGGCGTGGGTCAACATCGCGCTGCTTTCTGCGGTGCTGGCGCGGCGCGGCTATTTCCGCCTGCCCGCCCGCGTGCTGGGCCGGATCGGCCGGATCGCACTCGCCTCCGGGGTGATGGGCGCAGGGCTGTGGGGGCTGATGCAGGCGATCGGCCCGTGGCTGGAGGGAACCTTCATCTGGCGCCTTGCCGCAATCGGCGCGATCCTCGGCACCAGCCTTGTCACCTATGGCGCGGCCACAGTGCTGCTGGGAGTCCTCGACAAGGCCACGATCCAGCGCCTAATGCGCCGTCAGAGCTAAGCAATCAGGACCTATCATGCGCGTCGTTTCCGGCATCCAGCCCACCGGCAATCTGCATCTCGGCAATTACCTCGGCGCGATCCGCAACTGGGTGGCTATGCAGGATGCGCTTGAACCTGGTTCCCGCGCTCAAGTAGCCGAAGGCGGTAGCGCAGACAAAAACGAATGCCTGTTCTTCCTCGCCGATCTCCACGCGATCTCGCAGCCGCATGATCCGGCCACGCTGCATCAGGGCACCCTTGAGATGACCGCCGCACTGGTCGCCTGCGGGATCGACCCGGACCGTTCGGTGCTGTTCAATCAGGCACAGGTCCCCCAGCATGCCGAACTGCAATGGCTCCTGAACGGCACGGCCCGGATGGGCTGGCTGAACCGCATGACCCAGTGGAAGGACAAGGCCGGCAAGAACCGCGAGGGGCAATCGGTCGCGCTGTTCACCTATCCGGTGCTGCAAGCGGCCGATGTGCTGCTCTATCAGGCGACCCACGTGCCGGTGGGCGAGGATCAGAAGC